>Ga0194133_10008777_pt1 | contig 11732 bp, 5 predicted proteins | sample TA2KigOf40mmetaG_FD_155448 | JGI IMG/M metagenome (GOLD analysis project Ga0194133, IMG submission 155448) | Freshwater microbial communities from Lake Tanganyika, Tanzania - TA2015055 Kigoma Offshore 40m | ecosystem: Environmental > Aquatic > Freshwater > Lake | place: Tanzania: Lake Tanganyika...
CAAATGCTCTCCTCTTTTCAAAATACATTGACACTCCAACAATGGCTGGCAAATAGATGAGACCAAAGCCAAGGCCTAAAAAATGTCTTCCTTTGTTTCTTAATGCTTCATAAGGGAATTTTATTCCAACAATTTACCAGTAACAACTCCAATAGAGAGGTAAAGAATGGCCACATTGGTAGCTGCAGCAGATGCCCCAACACCAATGGCCCCAATTATAGCTCCCCCAATAGTCACAGCCCTGCAGCCAAATTTATTGACCTGAATTTAAAGAAATAACTTTAACATCAAAAGCTTTATTTTCAACTCTTATTGTCAATAATTGGACCAATAACAATACTTTTTTTGCCCTAATTGTTTCTGTAATGAGGTAAATTTTTACCTCTTATCGTCATATTACAATTGATTTATTTGATCCCTGGAGAGTAATAATGAAACCAACTGCAAACCACAATTAAGTTAATGTTGAAAAAAGGAGCAAAAATTGCCACAAATGGGAAAACAAAAGCTGATTTTTTGCCATCAAGTTTTTCATTAAAGCCATTATTATTTTTATTTTGGCTGGAATCCACAACCCTCTGAGCCTCTGGACTTCCTAAACTTTAAAAGATGTATCTTACCAATGAGCTTGCTATTGGCCCAACACCAAGAGTGACCCCAACAAGGATGGATGGAATCAATGAAACTGAACCACGTCCCTCTTTGAATTCTTCCATGAGGCGGTTCATGAAAGTACCAAAAGAGTAGGTGATCCCGTCAGCTGAATATAAAATTACAAGCAATTAAAATGGTATATTTCATATGAAGAAAATTTTTAACCTATTATGTGGATCATGAATGAAGCAAAAACGACTGCCCATCCCCATCCTCCATCCGGTGGAACAGGTACACCTAAGAAGGTTTTCAATTCATTTATTACTTCAAACTTTTATTTTTTATCTGAAATATTTATCCTTGGGATTCTTTACTTATTAACTAGCAGTTTTTGTGAGGGTAAGCTACCTTCCCCCTTCCTCGTGCTCATCCTTCCGCTCCCTCAGGTTACGGACAGACATTAGGGTTTTATATTTATTAGTGGACATGGGTATTCATGGAAATTACCCAAACACAATCCTGACACTTTAGATAAATAGCCACCCAACATACCCAGCACTTTAGCTTTCCTCACAACTGATAATAACAAACAAACAACAAAAAGATATGGCAGCTTAGCAACTCCTAAACTGCACAGTTGTTTTTCACAAATCTCACAGACAACCTTAGTTTTGTTTAACAAACTGATATTTCCTTAGAATGTATGCTTACAGGACCTTCAAAAGCAGGGCTGCTGTAGCCTAACGGTACAATAATCGGCTGGGAATTTGATCTTAAGGATTGGGTTGTCGGTGGTTCATTCCAGGGCACCTGCTTTTGACCCCCAGTTGGTAAAACATCAAAAAGACCCAAATCCCAGCCAAAAAAGGTCTGTAATGTACCTAATAAAAAGGTGTATTGACCTTCACTGATGCATCAAAATAAAATATGATAAAATTGAAAAAAAAAGCTTTGCAGTCTTATTTGACAATATTTTTGAGGCATAACCTTGTGCCATATTCTTAGTCTTACTGTCAGCACTATCTAATTATGAGGTATCATTACCATCAATCATATTCCCAAAAGAGATGGCCTACAATAATTAGGTAAGCCTCTCGAGCAAATCTTTTGCAACTAGATTGCATACACTTCACACTAAGTCAAATATTGAGAGAGAGGAAGAACTAAAAAAAATTAAAGGTACAAATTTTGGATCTGTAAAAAAACTGGCTCTGAGGCACTGAGAAGGAAAGCTCAGATAAAATCTTAACTGGCCTGCGACCAACCAGCTGGCCGTAAGTTAAGACCTGTGATCAGTGGGTATGCACTGAGTTTGTGGGTAATTTCATGTTTAAGAGCCCGGCATGACAGGGTACTCTTAAAAAATTGGGATTAAAGGGTCACAAAAAATCTCTACCCATCAATTTAGCCCTAGTAAAAATTTTTGTTTATTGATGCTGTTTATAAGATAACTTCCCTCCTTGTTTTTGTGTTAAGCGTAAAAAGGTACCCGTGAGGGCTCAGGGTTGAGTGTCCTAAAAATTGCCATAAAAGTAACCCTGACAAACACTTTGTGTCTTATAATTTTTTTTTATTAAATAACCACCATTTCTTTTTTTTGAGCATGGGGTAAATTTTTGTTTAGTGATGTTGTTTGTAAGAGACTTCTATGCCTTGGTTTTGAAGTAAGCCCTGAAGGCCCATATGCCTTGACTGTTTGGTTAGGTTGGCCTTATTATATTTCAATGCTCTGCCTGTTTTGTTGGGCTCAAGACATATTGTCAAGTCAGTATCCTAAATGTACTCACCTGGAGACATTTCTTCATCCTTGTCCTGATGGTGAATAAAAGGTGTTCCCTGATGGCAATCATTTGGCTTGGAGTCACCAGTGGCAACTGAGACACCACTATCACCATCACTCATCTTTGCTGTAGATTTTGTTGTCTCAAGCTCTTTTTCATGACCATCAATCTCTAGAGAGTTATAAATAGCAACTAAACTACTTTTTTCATCACTATAAACCCAGATAAAATTATACCTTCTTCTGTTGGTTGAAAAGAACTGCTGAAAAAACAAAAAAGTCAGAGAATTGACTTTTGGCACTCTAGTAAATATATGCAATTTTGAAAAGTATACCTGTTTTGTTCTTGATAATTGCTTTGAGTCTTCTTCATGTTGCTTTCTGGAACAACTTCAGTTTTGGAAAGAGCCATTTATGGCTTAGTCTAGATTGAATCCTGTGTAAAAATATCTCTTTGAATGAGCTTTAAGAAAATTTACTATTTTAATCTTTACCAAGAAAAACATGTATTTTTGATAAATGATGCCCTTGGATGATGGCAGCATCAATAGGTGGAAAAATTAACTATGAAAGAAAAGAAATTAACATGACTTGAGTTTTCTGGACCAAATAATGAATGAGGTGCACTGAAAATAAAAAATTAGCAAATCTCTGAGAATAGAAGGACTGGAAATGAAGCATCCAATTAAAAACATAATCTTTACTGAACAATTTATTGATGAAATGAGGGTCCTTTTAAATAAATCAAGACCATAGGTTGCAGTTTGAGTGAGCAGGTTAAAGAGAGAGAACAAGACATATTTTTAAAAGTACACCTTGCAAATCTGCGCTCATTATTAAGGCACTTTGTTAGTGGTCATTCACTCTGTGTGGATTGCCCCTGGCAGGAGTCGAGCCCGGGCTGCCAGAATGGAATTCCGGCATGTGATCCATAGACCACCATGACTTCTGTCTGGTTTGTACTTTTAGCAATCTGGGGGATACCTCTATTATTTATAGGGAACATTTGTACTGTAAGAAGTGTCAAAAGAAAGCTTTGATGGTATATTTTCACAAAATTCATTTTGTTTATGGAATAAAACTAGGCTGGCCTTTGTCAGTGTTAACCAGAGAGATAACATATAGAGTGCTAGCCTCCCTGCATGCTCGGCATAAAAATTTCAGGGTCCCCATACCAGCACGAACTCAGCTGTTGTGAGTATTATAGCTATTGGCAAAAGATTAGATTTATTTTATAATTCTGAGAGCCTATTGGCCTTCAAAAATTAACAAAAAAAATTAGGTGAATCCGTATGATACAGGGATACTGAAATTTTTGTTACGTGCTCACTCTTTATTTATAACTAGCTGAGGGTACTTGGGTAAAATCTTAACATTTTTTGTTTTGTTAACAATTTTGTAAGGTGTTTTCCTTCAGCTTCTAGTATTTTTAGCTCCCCATCCCCTCTGGGGGTGGGTTAGAGATATAAAACTATCGCTACTTTAACAACGTGGTTCAGCTGAGCCTTTTTGCCAAATTTCACTGATATTGGGCCAGCAGTTTGGGATACTATAAGGTTCTGACATCCTGACACACTTTGAATTTTATTTATATTGAAGATAGATAGCTCTAGTGTTTGGTGTTATCCAAAGAGAGTGCAGAATCCTTATGTTCTAATTGATCTTTGCATGTTAAAAAAGCTTTTTTTGAGAACTATAGATTTCCAGATATTTTATATGTCAAATTGAGAATACAAAAGAAATGACAAAAGAAGTTTCAAGTTCCAAAAAGAGAATTTGAAAGAAAAAATTCTTAAGAGTACTGAAGATTTTATCTAATTTCTAAACAGTGAATATTTAAACATGTATTTTACTGTATGAGGATTTAGATTTTTGAATGCAACTTATTAAAATATAATATTGCCAACAGCATCAAAAATCATTTCTTTGATTAAATAGCAATTTGAATTTGAAACTTTTCTTTGAAAAGTCGATCATTTAACCATCTTCATCTAAATAAAATTCCATCAATAAATTATTCAAAACTGATAAAATCTGCAAAGTAGCTATTACTTCATTGAATTATTCATTTAGCTTCTGATACGATTTTTCATGTTTCAAAATCAAAAAATAAATGATAGATAAAGTCTTTTTAAACAAAATTGTGTCTTTTGTGGCCTATTGCTTCACAACTATGCAAAAGATTCATCAGATAAAAAAACATCTGTTCAATCTATTTCCTTTGAACTTTTGTAATCTAATCCTGTAGTTGCTATAGCTGAACTATAACAACAAAAGATTCATTAAACTTTAAAAACAAGAGTTATTTCCATGTAAATGGTACTTTTAAGCTTGAAAAAGTTATAAGATGCACCATCAGATTTTGGCAAAATTTGAACATAGTTTAATTAAGAAAGTAAGAAGGAGTTTATTCATGAATGCAGACATTACAAACTATGACATTCAGCAACAGCATGATTCAACCTAACCCTTTTAAGGGGGTGTGATACTTGCGGAGACATGAATGTAGATCACCTGTACGGTAAAATGACTACATCATATTTTATTATATTTCAAATTTAAGTTATATTTTCCTTTGAAATAATCAATCGACCAGTTTTATCAACTTTAATCTTAGCAAGTCAAGTGCTTTGGGAGGAGTATTACCAAAGGGGGAAATCACAAGTGAGGTTGAAATAAGCGTATTGAGCGAATATCCCAATAATGACCCTCCCAATCAAGAAAAGAATCAAATTGAAAGATAACATTGGCTTTATATACAAAAGGCAGATAAAGAAACATATCAAGAAAATATCAGACCTCTTGGAAGAGGGTAAAACTGAGACAGCAGAAAAGTAAAGTGGAAATGAAAACACCACAGCAGCCTGTTTGGAATGACTTACATTACATGGAAGGAAAGACAAACTGACAGCAGCCTATGTTTGAAAAGAATTTGAGCTTTAAAGCAAAAATTATTGCATTGCAAAAAAGAGTGTGTTTGAGCAAATACTATGACAATCTGGTACTATCCTTTTATAATAACGGCTCCTTTTCCCCCTCAGTTATCAGCCTCATTCTTTCCAATCTTTGCTCCAAGCTAAACATCCTTAACTTTTGGACCTCAAAATTTACGGATCCACTTTAGATGAATATTAACTCTCATATTCCTCTAATAAACAGCTTGTATCTCATAAGTTTTATTCCTTGATATTTTTAACCTTGTACTTCCATTTACTATACCCACACATATAAATGATCATGAAAGTGTTGTGTTGCCTTTTCTCATGTTTCTATTTGATTTTTAAATCTATAAAACTTTCTGTCAAATTTGTTGTTGTGTATTTTTATTAGTTTACTAGTTTCAACATAGCATGAGATTTAGCTGATTAAGTTTCATAGACTAAAATGTATTGTACATATATTGATATGCTGTATAACCAGGTGGTCAAAGTATGTGACTGAAGATCTGAGGGATTATGGATTCAAACCTCTTACAATGTGATGCCTAAAAAATCACAAAACATGGCTCCCCATCAATAATTATGATTATGATTTATTTCAATTCATTCTCATTCACTGTACAAAACATGTGACATATCCTTTCAAAAATAATGGCAGAGAATTTAGTTTTGAAACATGCTTCAACATTATTCAGAAATACATGTCTAATTCAAATGTTAGATTAAAAAAAATTGTTATTTGAAGCCAATAGATATGAATCTGAATTTTCATTTTATGCCTAAACTATGAAATTTGAGCTTTTAATACTGTTACTAACTAGAGTTGCTTAAAATGTTCAAAATATGGGTGTTTTGGAAAACTAAAATGAAAAAAATATTGATTTGAGTCAACAAAGATCTCAATTGAATTAATGCAAAAAAAAGTTGACATTTTGCTTACTTTCAAATGCCAATAAAACAAGCTTGAAATTGAAGACTTCCTTTAATATCATAATAGAGTTGAAAGGTTACAGACTTTAAAGTAAAAGGTTTCTTACCACTTTTTTCACTCTGCTGTTAACTTTTACCTGATGCCTTAGGTTTTAAAACTTACAATGCATAAAAGGAAATTGCTGAGCATTGTGATGTTCTTTCAAAGTGGATGGACAAAAGAATGAAAGGCAAAGAGAAATGAAAAGTAGAGTGAGTAAGAGAAAATATAACTTTACCTCAAAATAGTAGGGTGGATAGATTTGTACATTCAAACTGGAGCTTTATCTCTGACAAATTTTATCATTTTTGTCTGAGAAAGTAAAGAGAACTTGATCTGATGCAACAAAACACCTGTTGCAAAACTCCTTTCCATAAATCTGTCAAAGATATTAAGGACTTGCTAAGTTATATCAACTCCATCTGACAAAAAAATAGGCTAAATCTGATTGAAAGAAATAAAGTTACGATTATCCTCTTTTCTTTTATGATTTATAGTTGTTCTGGTATAATATGAAAATTGGCAGAATCATGATTCATCAAATTATCTTTTGACCGAATTTATGATTTGCAAAATGGTAATATAAATTGAGTATTGGTCAAATGCTTTTTTACCGAAAGCTTACTTTTCATCAAAATCTGGATTGACCAAAATCAGGAAAAGTCAAAATAGACCCTGATGATATTTCAGGGTTAGGGTCAGTTTTTGTCCTCACCCAAATTTCTAGGGCCTATTTTGACAGGTCAGGATTACACTGAATCCAGATACTTTTAGTAGTTTGACGGAAAGTGATTTGACAAATCGTAATTCGGTCAATAGCAAATTTGACGAATTGTAATTTGGCTAATTATTCCTTTTCAATATTTGTATATGCTGCCTTTCTTTGGTACAAGTATATTCACTAATATTTAACAATACTTGTTGCCTCATTGGTCACATTACAATTCAAATGTTATATTCTCTTTAAATTACAATCAATGAACATGGTTGAGTTAAAAAGCAATTTATTTTTTGAAGATGAAATATTTTGTTTTGGAATGAATCCCCTCCTCTTAGAGAAAGATATTGACAAAATAAGTGAAAAACTACTCAGCATGACATGAAAAAAGGTTTTAAAGTCAATTAGAAGATACTTGGGTTGGGTTTGTTCAGCATATAAAAATATCATTTTGTGGTTTGATCAATAATGAAATAAATGGAACAAAGAAAGAGAAACTTGATTTATTTATGCACAAGAAGAAAATCCTCCCAGGATTTGCTCTGGTGAATGGAAAGCAGTTAGGAAACTCCCATGAGACTTTGGTTAGCAATATTTTTAATTTAACCAAACAGAAATTAAAAATCAAAGTTAATCTTAACAAGCTAAAAATATTTGCTGAGTAAAAAAAGTTTAAGTGAAAAACTGTCTGATGAAACATATTTCATGTTTTCAATTCTATTGCACATATTCTGAAGTTGAAATAAATACTATGATTCCTATTTTTATTTAGTTGTGGCCAAGACAACAAGCTTTTATAGCAAGCAATTCTACTACTAAATTTGAAGACATTTTGAATGATATTGAACTTTTCTTAAAAGCATCTCTTAATCTTAGATATCTTACTATGGTTAAAATTTCCTTTGTGCTTAGATTGAAATGTCATACTGTTTGCATTTTTGATAGGAAAGGGCAGAATATTAAGTATTCTAGGCCCAGCTGTGTTTAATAAACTAAATACAGATCAAAGCTATAGACTAAAATGTTTTGAATATGAATACTTAGTTCATGAATTGCTTATTTTCAAACAAAATGTCTTTCTGTGAAGCATTTGTGTCTTTGTAATACTTGAACAACCCACAAATGTCTCAGCCCATAAAAAGTGAATGATCCTTTACTTTTATGTTTTTTAACATCTATGTTTGCATTCTGATTATTTACTATTAATTAACCCGTTTGACAATTACAAGGTATTTCTCAATGGGTAAGGGCTGATCGACCAGCGGGTGTCTGCATCAATTATCATTCATGATCACCTTCCTTATCCTTATCAGGTCCATCTAGCCTGAAAAGGTAAAACCTGCCCTACCCATTATTATGACTGTAAACATATTTAAGCACATGTGTTCGATGGAATAAATCAGTTTGCATTTGACGTACTTATTACTTTGGTATTGGGATACATGCATCTATTAAATATTAGTTTATCTTTCCAACTAAATCATTGCACAGTAAAGGTTTGGCGGTTGCTTAGTTTTGCTTTTGATGATAAGGAGTTCAAAAAGTGTAGGAAAATTCAAATTGTCTTTACCAATTTAACAAATTGAACTTTTTCACCATAAATTCAGGAACATTTGGGCTGGTTTTTGCTGCTATCAATTTGATCTTTTGGTCTTACAGAAGTTGTAACAATTTTCTTTCCAGCAGAAAAAAACTTTTCTTTATTTAAAAAAAGGCCTGCAATGCAACTAATAAAAAGTCCTGACCTTCACTGATGCATAGAAAAATAATTTTATGATTACCCTTGATGCCAAGTTTTGGATTTAGATTAGTTTTTTCAAATTCACATTGGTTTTGTTATTACATTAAAACAAACACTTTTCTTGTAAAATCTATCAAAAATTTGTTGCAATTTGATTAACTGCCAAACCTTAATTGCAATTTATCTTGACAAAATTTTGCTATTTAAAATTCAATCAAGTGGTTGTGTAGGCAATTTTATGGTGATTAAAATAAAAAAATCCAGGAAATTTTCTGAACATGAGCTTTAAAACCAATGATAGCGAAAGGAAAAATAATGACTTTGAAATGTTGTTCTAATTATCAGTCAGCCTCAGGATAGTTTTCATTAGATGAATTAGTAGGCCTTTTTTAGGATGCTGATAAAAATAGAGAGGTGTTTTCTTTTTAAAAAAATTATTTTACCTTTATAATAGAATCCTTTCAATCCCTGATCACTTATTCATTCAAACCTACTTATGGGGTTTCTGAGAAAAAGTTCTACACAAATTCCATCAGATATAATATGTCTTTGGTGTTGAATAATGTACTGGCAAGTATTGTAAATGTGTCTTTCAAACACATGGAATTCATTTGAAAATTAAGACACACACACACACTTACATTCTGGGTGACTCTTGACTTAATATAAAGACAAACAAAGACTTGATCGAGAATTCTTGAAATTCAGTTCATTTGTTTTGAGTTCAAGCATTCTAGTAGCTAAGTAAATATAAGATATGTATTAAATTGACCTAAAGGGGTTGGGGTGTTACAGTTTATACAAAAAACCCATCAGTGTCCCAGTTTCAAAAAGATCTATCAAACTTTCAAGTGTTACAACTACAACACATTTTCACATTCTGAGAATATTTAGGTCATCAAGAAAAGTAAAAATCTTGAATTTCAAAGATGTTCCAAACAAATAGCAGATATAGAACTGGCCTAGTTTTTCCTCTACAAAACGCAAAGAAAAGGAATCAGACCTTTTGAAATGCATAAACAAATATTTTCATGTTGAAAAATCTACACGAAAACAATGTTACTGCATGTCAAGACCTAAAGAGGTCAGTTTTTCAATTCTGGATTTAAAAGATTCGGTCCTTTTTTAACAATCTATGGTGAATCAAGGTGTGGAGATTTGAGCCTCAAAAAATAAGACCAATGAGGTACTCACTGTTTATTTGAGGAAGAGGCAGATTTATATACTTTAAGAAACCGATCCATGATTTTAGCGGTATGAAAGTTCTAGCAGTCATGCTCAAAATAACATTTGCCGTTTGGAAAGGAATGTGGCTGGTATCAGAAGAGAATAGTTGGCGGTATTATTAAAGGATAATACCATCAAAGTTGTCGATCAATGAAAAAGGTTTTTGATGGTCATTGGGTTGATCGTAAACATATTTTAAAGTAATTATTTATTTTAAAATATAGTGAAAAGATAATATAGCCATTTTACTATAACTCAAAAAAAGTGTTGCCAAAGATTTGGAGATCCCAGGTTCAAGGGATCAAACCCCAGCCATGCCAGCAGTCAGTACACATTCTAATAAAGAATAAAGAGTAATAAGATTGCAGCAACTCTTTTAAACTTCATTAGTGTGAACTATGTACTGCCCAAGATACAATTGGGTTATCATCAACATCAAAATTACCCCTAAATAATATCTGAATGAAAGTTTTGAACTACTTTTCATATCTAATGTAAAGTTTTAGTCAAAGATTGCTATATTTCAGATTTGTGGCTCACTAAAATGTTCTAGATCTTGAAGCATTTAAAGCTTTTTGAATTCGTATGAGTGAGATATTTTAAAAGTTTTTCAAGTTCAGTTTTATTTAAGATGTCATAAATTTTAATAACAGTGTTAAAAGACATTCCTAACATTGTATTGAGGTATGATCCGGACATGTTGTGCAAAAGGATAAAATGGATTTTCTTTTTAAAAGTTTTTTTTTTTGAAATTCGAAATCATAAGTAATTTTTTATCCTTCAAAAATCATTAAAAAGTTTTTGGCTGATTCATGCAATGTAAATTTGTTTCACTTGTAATTGCAGAAATAAGCCTAAAAAATAGTTCATTCATTTAAAGGTTCAAGGGATGAAATCAAGGTTTGATGCTTTTTCAAAACTTATTTTGGAGCCAAAAAAAGTTTCTTTAATTGAAATCAAGGATTTTAGAAAATTTGAATTTTTTTCCTGGAAGTAAAGAAGTACTAAACAGAAAAAACTATGAATATAATCAGCAAATTAAATGAAAATGTCATCTTGCCTTCAACATGACATTTCAGTTCTTACATTTCATAAAATGATAAAAAAATCTTTTGGAAAAAAATGAAAGGCTGACTTTTAAAAATATCATTTTGCAAAATTTCAAGCAAGAAAAAAATCATCTTTTGAATTTTCTGCCATATTTTTTTAAAATAAAATGCTGAATTCCCAGTTATTTACTCTAGTTTGCTATATTGAAAGATATATTTCCAAAGTTTGGGTGCTCTTCTTTGTCTCATTAATTAGCCATTCGATCAATAGATATAATTAACACATTATGATTTTACTAGAAGGTAAACTATAAAGACTTTCTTTTTTTACTCTTTAGTAGTCGGCCAATCAGCTGATTAGTTTAAAGCAAGGCGCCTTTTCAAACCTTTCCAAGAAAAACCTGGACTTTTATCAAACAATTATTGTCAGAAAATTGTGCTGAATCTCTTTGCTCTCTGGCACAGGGAATAACTGAGTTTCTTACCTTTTTCAACGTGATTGGTTCCACTAGTACCTCAACCGGGTCTCTGGCACCGTGCTGGATTCTCGCTCATCAACCTGATGCCACATAGTGTTGAAATTGCCCAACTACAGAATCCAAGGGCTTATCTAATACCTAGATTGTCTGTATTGCCTGGTTTCCATTTTTTCTCTGAATAAGGTTGCTTTTGCAGTCAATGATCCAAAATTTTATGCCCCCCTTCTTTCTCCCT
>Ga0194133_10008778_pt1 | contig 11730 bp, 10 predicted proteins | sample TA2KigOf40mmetaG_FD_155448 | JGI IMG/M metagenome (GOLD analysis project Ga0194133, IMG submission 155448) | Freshwater microbial communities from Lake Tanganyika, Tanzania - TA2015055 Kigoma Offshore 40m | ecosystem: Environmental > Aquatic > Freshwater > Lake | place: Tanzania: Lake...
TGCGACACACGACATTGATCTCGCCATGTGGGTAACGCAGAGCTCTTACACGAGCATCTCTGCTCGCACGGCAATGCGCAGTGGTCGACCTCACGAGGACATGGTGATTGCTGTGGGCACTATGGAAAACGGTGTGATTGTCGGCCACATTGTGAACTGGATGTCTCCGTTCAAGGAGCGAACATCGACGGTTATCGGTGACAACGGTGCTCTCGTTGCAGATACTTTGACTGGCGACCTCACTTACTATGCGAATGGTCGTTTGAACTCGACTTGGGATCAAGTATCGGTCTTCCGTGGTGTGTCAGAAGGAGACATAACACGATTCGCACTCAGGAAGGTTGAACCACTCCTGACCGAACACATCTCGTTTCGAGATGCCATCCTTGCTAGATCAACCAAAGGCATCGTTTGTTTGAGCGATGGTGTCTCGGCCGTGCGTGTTGCCGAACAGATGCTTTCGCAAGCCTAAGACTCAACGCAATCACGCATCTTGTCTTGATGTCTATTGATACAAGTTTGTATGAGCGTGCTGTTGTCTCTCGTCCATTGCACAGTTTCCGCAATACCATCCTCTAGTGAAATCTCTGAGTTGAAGCCAAGTCGCAAGCGAGACTTTTCTGTCGCTCCAAATCGGCGACCAGAGGCATCCCAATCACGCGATCCGACCAACTCGAGTTGTGAGCTGCTGCCGGTCTCTTTTCTGATGAGTTGTGCAAGATCAATAATCAATGTCTCACGACCTGATGCAAGGTTGTAGGACTCTCCCGGTTCTCCTTCAAGTGCGCAGAGCACGAGCCCTCGGCAGACATCTCGCACATGAATGAAGTCCCTGCCCACCTGACCGTGATGGTCAAGGCGCAGCGTCATGTTCTGCAAGGCTCTCCAAACAAAGGTTGGGATGACGTTACGCCAGACGGTGGCAGGTGTCCCACGCCACTTGCCTGCTCCCAATACTTCTCCGGGGCCGTATACGTTCTGGAATCTTGCCTTCACGAAGTTAAGGCCAGTTCTTTTGAAGAAGTAGTTCCCATACAGCTCACCGACAATCTTGGAAATTGAATATGGACTGTCATGAAACATCGTGACAGGAGCATCTTCGGAAGTCGCTGCAGGTGCAGCAAAGGTCTTCTCTGCGACTGCACACCCAGCTGCCGCGTATACAACTTTCTGGGGGTTTTGTTTCATTGACAAGTAATGAAACAGCTTTAGCGATGTCAACAAGTTGTTCGCATGATCCGAGAGCGGATCAGCAATTGACGACTGATTGCCGTGAAAACATGCTAAGTGCCAAACAAAGTCGAGCCCTTCAGGGATTTTCTGCAGTGTTGAGTCATCCGAGATTGAACCTTCAATCAGAATCAGACGTGGGTCATTCGGCAGATTGGACCGCTCAGATGAGAGGAAATTATCTACAACCGTGACATGTTGCACTCCTGAATCGAGCAGCAATCTCACTAGGTTTCCCCCCACGAAACCCGCCCCGCCGACTACAAGGGTCGTCGATTCCTCAAGATGACTGGTCATCGTGGGCTCTTGAGATGGCTGTAGACGTCAGCAACGCCGTATTCGTCGTACCACGCAAGAATCGCGCGGACCGACTCCTCAAAACTAATCCTTGAACGCCACCCAAGTAGTTGTTGGGTCACGCTTGGGTCGAGGACCACAGTTGGTATGTCATCATCCGATGGTGGAATTACCTGATCCGGTTTTCGATCTACCAACTTAAGGTGATCAGCCACGATGTGAAACACCTCCGCAACGGAGTGACCCTCTCCCGAAGCGACATTGAGAACACCATTCACTTCGCGACGTTCGATTACGAGCATTAGACATTGAATGAAGTCACGAAAATCAAGAAAGTCACGTGTGGACTCGGTAACAGTGCACTTCTCGCCCGACCTCAGTCGCTTATAGAAAGCAGGTATTGGTCCAACGGAAAGACGCGGTGCCACAACGTTTGAGATTCTCAACGAAACATGCGACAGGTCGGACTGCAGCACAAAGGCCTCTCCGGCCGCTTTCGTGATTCCATAGCTTGTAATGGGGGTGACTTGGTGGTCTACCGGTATCGGAGTCGTTCGGGGAATTCCATAGCAGAGTGCTGTTTGTAGATTCACGAGGCGGTGTACCGACCAGCGCTCACATGCGCGGATGATCTCTATCGTGCCGAGGACATTCGTTGTGGCATCATCAACCCAGTTGTGGGGATCTTTGTACGACGCTGCGCCGTGTACAACAACTTCTGGTCTGAATCGACTGAAGATCTTCTCCACCAGAGCACTATCGGCTACAGAGCCTTCAACGACATCAAGATTTGAAGCGACTGGTAGCGACATTGCCTTGCTAGTTGCAAAGTTGTCAAGAACGACAATTTTCTCAACTGTGGGCAAGAAGTGCTCAACGATGTTGCTTCCCAAGCAACCTGCACCACCTGTGATGAGCATCCTCATGAGCTGGTGATTTTGAGATGAGTGTACTCGCCAGTGACACCGTAGGTCCTGTAGTACCGCACGGCCTCCTCTACTGTCTCTTCCAACGACGTAAACTCAATCATTCCAAAGTCGCGAAACGTGCGAGCAGGATCGAGGAGAATCGACGGCGCATCGTCGACACTGAGAGGTCGCAACTCAGGCTCTGGCGCGGTCGTCATGCCGAGACTTGATGCCACTGCACTGTAGAGATCTTTCACGGCGACATCGGCTCCACTTGAGAAGTGGTACGCACCTTCGCCCTGTCCATCGACGGCCTTTATCACAGTTCGAACCAGATCACCCACGAACACAAAATCACGCCTTGCTGGAGTAACAAAACACTGCTTTCCGCTTGTTAGTCGCTGATAGAAGATGGGCAGAGGCCCAGATACGTTCCTGGGTCCAATCACGTTTGCTAGCCGAAAAGTTACGTGATTCAGTGCTGAAAGATTTAGGTAATCCTCGGCAACACCCTTGGATATTGCATAACTTGAGTTGTCAATTCGTCGAGGATGATCGAGTGGAACTGGATTGATTTGTGGCTTGACTCCGTAGATCAGTGCTGTTTGAAAGTAGATGAGTCGACGCGTTCCGTTCGACTTAGAACCCTCGATGAGATTCGTCATGCCACAGATGTTTGTCGAGATATCACCAATCCAGTCCTCGGGATCCTTGTACGATGCCGCGGTGTGAACCACGACTTCTGGTCCGAACTCTTCGAAACAACGCCGAATCAGCGTTTGATCGGATATCGAGCCGTGGACAAATTGATAATTCTCTGCCTGAGAACGAACATGTTCAGGTCGTCCTGTAGCGAAGTTGTCAATTCCCAGAACCTGGTCGCCGCGCTCAACCAGTCTGTCAACTGTGTGTGAACCTACTTGACCAGCTGCACCGGTGACAAGTACACGCATGGCTGAAGCCTATTTCAAAAGGCCGCGATATCTCTCCGCTTGATCATGGAATTCTTGCTGCCAAATCTCGAGTGAAAGGAGCGCCCAGGTCTTCCGTGAGAACTTTCCGCCAGTCTTAAAGTTACGCATCACGGCGCTGTGATTGACGTGTTCACGCCGACGTGATCGGCCTTCAGACATAACTTCTTGGACAAAACCTTCAAGCTCGCCGTTAAACCATTCGCGTAACGGGACCGGGAACCCCATCTTGTCACGCCTTCCAAGAATCTCAACTGGTACTTCATCAACATATGCGACTTTCAGGAGGTTCTTCAGCCTCCCCGCTTGAAATTTCACGTCTGCAGGTACGGTCGCCATGAACTCCACCAAGGGGTGATCGAGGAAGGGTACCCTGCTCTCGAGACCGTGAGCCATGCTCATGCGGTCCTCAACATGCAGCAAAGCTGGCAGGAGAGTCTTGAATTCAAAGTGGGTCATGCTGTCGAAGTAAGCCTCTTTCGCGACACTTGAGCGGTTGTTGAAAATCTCAAGAAATCGATCCTTCACGCCCACGGTGTCGAGGCTTGGCCAATCGATTTCGTCGATAACGTCGGACGATCGGTCGACGAGCCGAAAGAATCGTTCGTCTAGTGGGCCGAATAAGCCCTCTTTCCAGAATTCTTGTAACAATGGCGTGTACTCGCGAAGAACGCCGAGGTTTGGAATTATCGACTCAATCGTGACCACATAGTTGCCATTCTTGTAGGTACCGTCGATCGCCGCCTTAATGCACTGCTCGAGGTATGCCACGAGATACCGGGCGTATCCACCAAAGATCTCATCGCCTCCTTGGCCACCCAGGACGACCTTGACTTCCTTCGCCGCCATTTCCGAGACCATGAACTGGGGGAATGAGCCGGGGCCGGCGACTGGGTAATCAAGGTGGTAGATCACGCGTCGGAGATTGGCCTCAAAGTCCGCAGCTGTGATGTCCCGAACGGCGAGAGAGCTCGCACTAGCAACTGCGGCATGTCCGGCAAACTCGCTCTCGTCGTAGCCCGGGAATTCAGTAAAGCGACCGTGGAACCCTCGTCCGGAGTAACCGCCTTTCTTCGAAGCAAGAACAGCAATCAGCGATGAATCTATTCCACCCGACATATATGCGCCCACCCCGACATCGCTTACGAGGTGGAGACCCACCGAATCATCTACACGCGCTCGAAGTCCCTCAACCCAGTGTTCGAGCGGCCTACCAAACTCCACTTCATATCGGACATCCCAGTATTTCTCGATTGTGATACCTGACGATGTAACGACCGCAAAGTGTCCAGGCATCAGTTGAAAAATCCCCTCAAAGAGCGTCTCTCTACCGATCGTGTACTGAAATGTGAGATACTCCGCAAGTGCAGTGTGATTCGTTGATATTGCGGGGAGAAAGGGAAGTAAGGCTTTTGCCTCAGATGCGAAGTAGAAGACTCCATTCTGAATCGTGTAATACAAAGGTTTGATACCGAATCGATCCCTTGCCAAGACAAGCCGCTTTCGTCTTTCGTCCCAGATGGCATAGGCGAACATTCCTCTCAGAAGGTCCAGACACTCAGTGCCCATCTCCTCATAGGCAGCGAGTATGACCTCGGTGTCGGACCGCGTTCTGAATACTCTCCCTTTTTGTGAGAAGTTTTCTCGGAGATGTGCGTAGTTGTAGATCTCACCGTTGAACAGGATGGTCGACCCATCCTCGCCGGTCATCGGCTGGGCAGCGTGGTCGGAGAGATCGATAATTGCGAGGCGCTGGTGGCACAATCCGACCCGGCCGTCCGGACTCCTCCACTCACCCCGGCCGTCGGGTCCGCGGTGGGCCAGGAGCTCCGACATCGCACCCAGCGCACGTTCCGGTGCTCGTCCACCTCCGTCCGTGAGGCATACGTAGCCAGCTATGCCACACATACGGGCAACACTACGTTCAATCAGGAGTCCGGAGATTACCCACGAACGAGATTGATAAGTCGGTGGAGGAAACTCGCGAATGACCGAACGCGAGGTCTCTGTCGAATCACACCGAACACGGGACCCAGCACGAGTGAGAGAATGGCCGACGGCCACCGAGCTTCAACGCATCTTCGAAGGGGAGGTAAACATTGCGGCTTCGGTGGCATCGAGTGAAGTGTGCGTCCAATCTCGTCCATCAGCGGACCCGACGAGACTTCCCAGTTCATCACCTCGCGGAATACCGCCTCTGTCGTGCCACGTAACCTCCCAGATGCCGCCAAGCCAGCCATCTCTTCGACGGCATCAACGAACGTGCCGGGTATCGTCCAGTCAAAGACCGTTCCAAGCGAGTGTGTGAGAACCTGCTGCGAGACAAATCCACTGCCATTTGAGATCACTGATAATCCCGCCGCAACGTATTCCCCAAACTTGTTCGGTGAAGCTTCGGAGTACGGCGGAGGGTACTCGTATGGGATCACGCCGACGTCATAGGACGCCAGCACCGTCGGGATGCGGGCCGGGTCGACCGGGTCTCTGAACACGGGTCCTGCATGGCTCCTCCGAGCCTTGTTCGAGAGCGTACGGAGCCGACCCTTGTAGGGCGATTCCGTGATGTACAGATCCAATGTTGCCTTCGCCGGGTCGAAGTCCCAGAACGACACCAGATGTTCGAGCCCTCGTAAGGGGTCCGCGCGCCCTACGAAGACGAATCGAACTGGCCCCGTACTGGAATCCGTGTGCCCATGCTCCCGTCGCAGATTGAGTGGCACATAGTTGGGGATGACCCACGGAAGCACGCCCGTATATTCCCGCATAAAATTGGCGATCCCAGGCGACACCGCAACCGTCGCGAACGCAGTCCTGACTACGTCGCGCTCGACTTCCTTCCAGTAGAGACGTTCCACATCGGAGAGTGGTGTTGTGTCCAACATGTCGAATGACTCAACGAAGACTTCATGGGCGTCATAGACCACCTTCAGGTCCCCACATCGCGCGACGATATTTCGTGCAACGAGGAGATCGATCGCTACAACCATGGCAGCATGAGAAAGAGTGGGTGCGAGCAGACCCACCGCCTCGGCGATAGCTCTGTTCGTCGAATCCAGATATCTGCCCGTGGATGTAAGGATTGGTGGGCGCAGTGGCGCAACTGCCGTCGCGAATCGATTGACGGCAATTGTCCAGCGGTCACCCCTCACCGACATTGACGCACGGAGCCGCGCAGGGCATCCATCGTCAACGATCTCTGCTTCAATGACATCACACCCGACCTTCCTGAGTGAATCGGACCAGTACGAATGGCGCGGATCGGCATCAAATCTCCCCTGTGAGACAACAAATACGGGCTGCCTTGGGTTGCTCACGATTCATACCATAATCTTCGGAGGCGTATGCAGAAACCAGAGCAAGGATTACCCGTGGAGTCGGTCTTCGTCCGACGCCACAAGAAAGTAACGGTCACCCAGAGCGGGATCATCGCGGGTAACGCGTTCTACAACGATCTGATAATCAATGGTTCAACTCTGATGACCGCGCCATTCAAAGCCTCGGCGAACGGAATAGTTCACGCGATCTCTATGCCAGCGTGGGACGTTCTCGAACTGAGCGCCGAGGATGTCGGCTCGATTGATCTACCGACATGGACGTTCGAGGCATACGGAATCAACTCGAGGCATGTCAGCCGTCGAAACACACCATGGAATATTGCCCTAACGTCTCGGCGATCGACGGATGAAACCACGAGGCCAAGCCCATCTCACACTTCAAGTTCTCCATCACAACCCCAAAATAGTTCCGATACTGGTCGAGAATTGCCCAGGACCACGGGGCTCTCCTTTGAAGAGAAGGTCACTTGGTGGTTGTACGGACAATTGATGCGGTTTCGCGTCGGCACCGACACTCTCGCATTGATTCGACGCGCATCAAGACAAGTCATTCAGTTGGCCGGATGGATCATCACCTCATTGCGCATCCGGCCGAAGGGGCCGTGGGTTCACATCTCGAACGGGGCCATGCAGCTCCCATTCATGAATCCCAGACGATGGGGAGCGATCAATGTGCTCCTTGAGCACGGTACGGTGAGATGGAGTTCAGGTAATCCGATCGGCGATGCCCGTGAACGCCTTGCTTACCGCGAGATGTGCAAAGAGGCCGACCACATCTGGGTGACCAATCTTGACCAGCGGACTTTGGAACTCGTCGACGAACTCGCTCCCGACAGGTGGTCTGCGCTACCGCATCCATACCACCTCGATCCCGTCGCACCGTACCCTGAAATCCAGGGCGAGCGCGATCGACTGAAGTCTGCTCTCGATGCAGACTTCGTGGTCTTCTCTGGTTCGAGTTTGAGTCTCGAGGGCGACCAGAACAAGGGTATGAATTACCTAATCGAGGCTCTTCGCGACCTCGTCAATGACGGGAGGGAATCATTGGGACTGGTCGTCACACATTGGGGAAAAGACATCGAGGCTGTCAAGTCGCTACTCGCAGAGTTCGGCATCGAGAGACGGGTGCTCATGGTGCCGCCGATGTCGCGCATACGACTCCAGATGATGATGGCGGCATGCGATCTTGTTTCCGATCAATTCCACCTAGACGCTTTCGGCGGGCTCGCCATCAGAGCACTCGAACAGGGAATGCCCGTCTTGACCCGAAGGCTCGGCGACACTGCAGGCTCGCTGATCGGCGAACCCCCGCCATTCATCGGTGCACGCGACACGGACACTATTCGAATCCAGATCGCAGCGCAGATGAGGCAACGCGAAAGCACGGGACACGAAGAGTACGTGAGAATGCACCGGCAGCGTTCCCGTGGATGGCTCCTGAGGAGGCATCATCACGATTTCACCGCGAGACTTCAGGAGGAGAGGTATGCGCAACTGACGTCGCGCCGGCCGATTCCGGCATTGCCGAACGCATGGGCCTTGCTGCCAGATCGAGACCCATCGATATGACACGCACCGCAGTCAGAGTATGGAAGGAGTTCGTCGCTGCGGCGAAAGAGCCGATTGTAGTTCACCTCCCGAGAAATCTCGGCGGGAACACGTCCATGCTTAGCGATGCCATGAAGGAACTTGGGGCATCATCAATCTCGATCAGTTTTGAGGACGATCCGTACGGTTTCCAATCGGACATCATCATCTGTGCAGCAGGTGATTCGCTTCTCAGGAAGGAATTTCGACGCCTCGCCTGGATCGTTCGGGTCCTTAGGTCTGCCGACATCCTCCACTTCAATTCGGGTACCACACTCGCGATGCCCTCCGACGGCACGGTCCGGATGCCTGGAAGACACTCCGCCTGGTGGCGCGGACTCCGTACCCTCCACGCCAGATACTCCGACATGCTCCAGGTTCTCGAGCTCCACATTGCTCAACTCCTTGGCAGAAAGACATACATGACTTTCCAAGGCGATGATCTCCGTCAAGGGGACGAGTCTCTCGCCCGCTTCGACATCTCAATCGCACAGCACGTTGGTCTTGACTACTACAACTCCAATTCGGATCAGAGAAAGCGACAATTGCTCTCTCGCTACAAGAAACACAAGATCCGATTCTTCTACCTGAACCCCGATCTCAATTGGTTCCTTGATGGAGACGGTACCTTTCTGCCATACAGCAATGCAATTGGCGCGCGTGCCACCGTCAAAAGATCCTCACCAAAGGACCGTGCGATACGGATTGTCCATGCTCCATCTCATCGCTTGGCTAAAGGTACAACCACAATCATAAACACTTTGTCCCATCTTCAAGACATTGGCTTCCAATTCGAGTTCGAGATTGTGGAGAACCTCGACAATGTTGAGGTCGCGTCTCGTATTGCCGGAGCCGATCTCCTCATCGACCAGCTTTTTGCGGGCTGGTATGGCGGTGTTGCGGTAGAAGCAATGGCTGCCGGCGTCGTGGTCATGTCGTATATCCGCCAACAAGACCTTGTCCACATTCCGACGGAGATGCGGAATGGACTCCCGATCGTTTCAGTTGACTTAGCGACTCTCTCGGCACGAATCAAGTGGTTTCTTGAACTCTCGGAATTCGAGCGAGGCCTCCTCTCTGAACGTAGTATCGAATATGCCAATCGGTGGCATTCCCCTCACTTTGTTGCGAGGCAACTACTCGCAGATTATGGAGTTTCTCAAGAGCCGTAGTTCTTATGTACGCTCGAGATTCGGTCATGAAGATTCTGCTAACGGGTGGTCTTGGTCATCTAGCCAAAGCATTTATCCGCTTGTTTGGAACGGAGCATGAACTAACGGCAACGATTCGAAAAGCAGATGCCCGGGCAAAAGGAACTGCCAAGTATGTCGTGGCTCCGGATGCTATTGCGCTCGCAGCTCTTCTTGATGATGAGAGCTTTGATGCGATTGTTCATCTTGCCCAAACCCGGCATGCCGCCATGGACTCGATCAACAACCTCGACGCTATTTCTCAAGAGGCAGCTTTGTTTTCTGTCATCCTCAATCGAGCAATATCTGGCTCTATTGATCGACTCTTTGTGGCATCAACTGGTGGGCTCTATGCCGATAAACCTGGCTCATTAAAAGAAACTGACCTTCTCTTGCAGCCACCAAATCTCGATACCTATTACGCGTCAAAACTGATGCTTGAATCAATGGTCTCACCACATTTCGGTGACCTCGATGTGACAATCGGGCGATTTTTCTTTATTTATGGTCCAGATCAAGACTCATCGAAACTAATCACACGTCTCATTGATTCTGTTAAATCGAAAAGGGTGGTGAGGGTGAGTCCTTCCGGCGGTGTAAAGCTCAATCCCATCTTCGTGGACGATGCTGCGCGAGCAATTCAATGTTGTCTTGGGTTACATGGAGCCCGAATTCTCAACGTGGCAGGACCAGAAACATCCTCAATTCGTGACCTTACGCAACGAATCGGTGATCTACTCCAGGTCGACCCCGACTTTGAACTCAATGGAGATGACAGGAATTTAGTAGCAGATATTTCGACATTGGAATCAATCGGCGTAGGAAAACTCACCGGACTCGATGATGGTTTGAAACAGACGATTTCATGGGCTGGACGCTGAGTGCACTGCGGTATCATGCACTTGAGGGGTCCCGATCATGCGAAACAAAGCGAGTGCTTCACAAACGAAGAATAGTTTCGCCCAGAAGTGGTCCCACTCACGCGACTTTCAGGTTGGTCCAGAAACGCTGGACTCTGACACTCTGAGTTGGATTCTAAATCGCAATGGTTTCTCATCTCTAGCTCAACTAAAGAACTTTCTCTCAACTCGCAGCCGGATCTTGGACGCAGGCTGCGGCAACGGGAGGATTCTGAATCTTCTTGCCTCCCACGCATCTGCTGAATCAACTTTGGTTGGGGTAGATCTAGCAGCATCAGAGATTGCGGCCAAAAATTTGATTCATCAATCAAACGTTGAGGTGCATCCTCATGACCTACTGCTACCGCTTCCTGACAACCTTAAGCCCTTTGACTTCATCTACTGCCAAGAGGTACTCCACCACACGGGTGATCCAGAAACCGCATTCAGGAATCTCTGTGAAGCTCTTGCCGAAGACGGAGTTATTGCCATCTACGTCTACAAACGCAAGGGGCCGATTCGGGAATTCTCCGACGACTATCTCCACGAGCAAGTAAAGAACCTAAGTTATGACGAAGCTGAACCGCATATGAGATCACTGCAGATCTTGGGTCGTAAGCTATCGGAGCTAAGAACTGAGGTTATTCTTCCCGAAATCCCGCTTCTTGGAATTCCCGCCGGGAAGCATGACGTCCAGCGCTTGGTGTACAACTATTTCCTAAAGTGCTACTGGAATCCAGAGTTGAGCGAGGATGCGAACACCATGATCAATTTTGACTGGTATCACCCCAGTTATTCATCACGACACACCCTCGACGAAGTTCAGGAATGGTTCCGAAAAGTGGATTTGAGAATCACACACGCGAAGGTTGATCCGTATGGCATTACGGTTCATGGAGTACGTTCTACGGGAGCCTAGTGAACAGGCCGACAGCGTACTCCCAAGTATGGTATATTCGATGAAAAAACATCAAGCACGCGCTGAGGGACTCTTACAAGTGTGAAGGTTGCCCATTACGGAAACACTGCTGGAAATGGGTACCACAATTGGCGAATTCTTGGTGAAGTTTCCGACGTCACTTCTGAACGAGTGCTTTCCTATTCCGATCATTGTTTGTCCTCTGCTGCGTGGGAGCGACTTGATTTTGAACTGCCTGATGCACTGTTCTTTGAGAAAGCTGATTGGCGTCGTATTGATGAAGCGAACGAGCTAGAGGCGTGGGCTATGGATAGGAGGTTGCTGACAGGAGAACTGCCGACAACCGATCGCGCTGAGGAGACACGGAACCAACGAATCGAAAGGTATCAATTTT
>Ga0194133_10008779_pt1 | contig 11730 bp, 8 predicted proteins | sample TA2KigOf40mmetaG_FD_155448 | JGI IMG/M metagenome (GOLD analysis project Ga0194133, IMG submission 155448) | Freshwater microbial communities from Lake Tanganyika, Tanzania - TA2015055 Kigoma Offshore 40m | ecosystem: Environmental > Aquatic > Freshwater > Lake | place: Tanzania: Lake Tanganyika...
CGGTGACGCGCCCGCCCGATGCGATAATCGCTGTACACGATGGCCGCCGTATCGTGCCGGCCACTGCCTGAATAATGAACATGCAACCAATTGATTTTATTATCAAATTTTATTCATGCCGGAGCGGGACATGAGCGCTGCACACACGGCTGCGGCGATTGCGCCCGAGGCTGCGGCGGGCAAGGCGGCGCGCCGCGACTGGCGCGTGGTGCCGATGCTGCTGCCCTACCTGTGGGAGCACAAGTGGCGCGTGGTGCTGGCGATGCTGCTGCTGATCGCGGCGAAGTTCGCCAACGTCGGCGTGCCGCTGGTGATGAAGGACATTGTCGATTCGCTCGATGCCTCCCGTGGCGTGCTGGTGCTGCCGCTGGCGCTGCTGCTCGCCTACGGCCTGCTGCGGCTGTCCACGGTGCTGTTTGCCGAACTGCGCGACGTGGTGTTCGTGCCGGTGACGCAGCGAGCCGCCCGCCGTGTCGCACTGGCGGTGTTCCGCCACCTGCATGCGCTGTCGCTGCGCTTTCACCTCGACCGCCAGACCGGCGGGATGTCGCGCGACATCGAGCGCGGCACCCGCGGCATTTCCACGCTGCTGTCGTTCATGCTGTTCTCGATCATCCCGGTGGTGCTGGAATTCGTGCTGGTGGCGGCAGTGCTGTTCGCCAAGTTCGACTGGCGCTTTGTTGCGGTCACTTTCGCCGCGGTGATCGTCTACATTGCCTTCACCATCGGCATCACCGAATGGCGCACCGCGATCCGCAAGCGCGCCAACGAACTGGACTCCAAGGCCAACACCCGCGCGATCGACAGCCTGCTCAACTACGAGACCGTCAAGTATTTCAACAACGAGGAATACGAGGCGAGGCGCTACGACGACAACCTGCAGCGCTACGAGGTGATGGCGGTGCGCAACGAGGCCTCGCTCGGCCTGCTCAATGTCGGCCAGGCTACGATCATCGCGGTGGCGGCGACATTGCTGATGATCCTGTGCGCGCAGGGCGTGGTGGCGCGCAACCTGACGCTGGGCGACCTGGTTCTGGTCAACGCGCTGCTGATCCAGCTCTACATCCCGCTCAACTTTCTCGGTATGGCCTACCGTGAGATCAAGCAGGCGCTAATCGACATGGAGCGCATGTTCGGCCTGCTCGAGCAGCACCGCGAGGTGGATGATGCGCCTGGCGCGGTGGAGCTGCCGCCGGGGCCGGCGGCGGTGCGTTTCGAGGCCGTCGATTTCGGCTATGACCCGCGGCGGCAGATCCTGCACGGGATGAGCTTCGATATTCCGCCGGCGGCCAAGGTCGCGGTGGTCGGTTCCAGCGGTGCGGGCAAGTCGACGCTGGCACGGCTGCTCTACCGCTTCTACGACGTCACCGGCGGCGCGGTCAGTGTCGGTGGTGTCGACATCCGCGGGCTCAAGCAAACCAGCCTGCGCGCCGCGATCGCGATCGTTCCCCAGGATACGGTGCTGTTCAACGATACGATCCTCTACAACATCCAGTACGGACGTCCCTCGGCCAGCCGCGAGGAAGTGGTGGCCGCCGCCCGCGCGGCACATATCCACGAGTTCATCGAGGGCCTTCCCGATGGCTACGAGACCATGGTCGGCGAGCGCGGGCTCAAGCTCTCCGGCGGCGAGAAGCAGCGGGTGGCGATTGCGCGTGCGATCCTGAAGAATCCGCGCGTGATGATTTTCGACGAGGCCACCTCGGCGCTGGATTCACGCACCGAGCAGGCGATCCAGAAGGAACTGAACGAGATTGCGCAGGGCCGCACCACGCTGGTGATTGCCCACCGCCTGTCCACGGTGATGGACGCCGACGAGATCCTGGTGCTGGAGCAGGGCCGCATCATCGAGCGCGGACGGCATGCCGAGTTGCTGGCCGCCGGCGGCAGTTATGCGCAGATGTGGGCGCTGCAGCAGCAGGAGGAAAAAACGGCGGACTGAGGCGCGGCGGCTTCAGCGCGCCGGCCTGAAACAGACCCGGATCAGGCTGCCGGTGCCTTCGCTGCCGGAGAGCACCTCCACCGTGGCGCCGTGGCCCTCGGCGATCTCGCGCACGATGGCGAGGCCCAGGCCGCAGCCTTCGCCGCTGCTCTCGGGAATGCGGTAGAAGCGCTCGAACACCCGCTCGCGCTCCTGTTTTGCGATGCCCGGTCCGTTGTCCTCGACTTCCAGCGCCGGACTGTGCTCCACCATCAGCACGCGCACCGTCACCTTGCCGTCCTGCGGGGTATAGCGGATTGCATTGTCGATCAGGTTGTTGAGCAGTCCGCGGATCAGGAAGGCATCGCCCTCGGTTCTTGTTTTAGGCGTCGTCGAATCAAAGCCAAGGTCTATGCCGCGCGCCAGCGCCCGTGGCACCCATTCCATGGTGGTCTCACGCGCGAGTGCGGCAAGATCGACCGGCTGGCGTTCGATCGCCTTCTGCGCGCCAGGCTCGGCGCGCGCCAGCGTCAGCAGCTGGCTCACCAGGTGCCCCGCATGGTCTGCCGCGGTGTAGAGCTGCTGCAGCGTGGCCCGCGCCGGCTCGTCGCGCACCTGCCGCAGCGCGATTTCGGACTGGGCCTTGATGGCCGCGATCGGCGTGCGCAGCTGGTGCGCGGCGTCGGCAATGAAGCGGCGCTGTCCGGCGAGGGTTGCGGTAAGCCGCAGCAGCAGGTCGTTCATGGCCAGCACCAGCGGCCGCACTTCGGCCGGTGCGCCGCCCGCATCGAGCGGACTCAGGTCGAGATCGGAGCGGCTTTCGATCTGGCCGCGGATCGAGGACAGCGCGCGCAGGCCGATTCCGACGCCGAACCAGACAGTGAGCGCCGCGAGCAGCACCAGGATCGCCTGGGGCGCGATCATCTTGAGCAGGATCTGCCGGGCAAAATCATCACGCAGCCTCGACTTGTCGGCGACCTGGATCATGATTGCGCCCTGGCCCGAGCCGGGGCGTACCGGCACGCGAAGCGCCACGGCGCGGATTTTCTCGTTGCGGTACACCGCATCGTAGTAGGTCACGCGGTCGCTTTGCGCCGATTCGGGCGGGTCCGGCAGGTCCGGATCGCCGGTGATGTATTCGCCGGAAGGGCCGTTGGCGCGGTAGTAGTAACGGCCGCGCTCGCCCGAGATCAGCATCTCGATTACCGGTTGCGGCAGGTCGAGATAGAGGCGGTCGTCCACCGCGCGCACGCTGCGGCCGAGGTCGATCGCGGTGTCGAGCAGGGCGCGGTCGTAATTCAGGTTGACGAAGGCCGTGGCCACGTCATGGTCGATGATGGTGCTGATCACCCAAAGCGCGAGCAGCGGCGCGCTGACCCACAGCAGCAGCTGGTTGCGCAGCGTGCGGATGCGCTCTTTCAAGGCGGGCGGGCTCAGTCCTGTCCGGCGCGCTCGAGCAGATAGCCCAGGCCGCGGATGGTGCGCACGCCGGTGCCCGAGGGCTCCAGTTTCTTGCGCAGGCGGTGCACGTAGACCTCGATCGCGTTGGCGCCCACTTCCTCGCCCCAGCCGTAGAGCTGTTCGGCGAGCTGTTCCTTGCTCACCACCCGCCCGGCACGCAGCATCAGCACCTCAAGCACGCCCAGCTCCCGCGCTGAAAGTTCCAGCGGCACGCCTTTGATGGTGGCGCGACGTCCCGCAGTGTCGAGCATCAGGTCGCCCCGGCGCAGTTCGGCTGCGCCGCCGGACTGGCCGCGGCGGATCAGCGCACGCACGCGCGCCTCAAGTTCGGGCAGGTCGTAGGGCTTGGTCAGATAGTCGTCGGCGCCCAGATCGAGTCCGCGCACGCGGTCCTCCAGCGCATCGCGGGCGGTCAGCATCAGCACCGGCGTTTTGGAGCCGCGGCGGCGCATCCGCCGGAGCACCTCATAACCGTCGAGTTTGGGCAGGCCGATGTCGAGGATCACTGCGTCGTAGGTCTGGGCGGCGAGCATGTGATCGGCGGCTTCGCCGCTGGTGGCGTGATCCACTGCATAGTCCGCAGACTTCAGGGCCTTGATCAGGCCGTCGGCGAGTATCGGGTGGTCTTCAACGATGAGCAGACGCATGATCCGCGGCGTGTCGTGGACTTGGAGGGGGACATCATACTGAGCAGGGTCCCCGCAGGCGAGGGGGGATGTGAGTAAGTCTCGTGTAAGGGGCCGGCACTAAGCTCGTATCCGTCTGCCGGCTGCGTGGCCATGACCCGAATCCGGGTGGCTTGGCATCCGGTGGCGAAGGGCGCAACAGTTTTCCTCCTCGGAGGCCAGTTTTTCGCCACGGCCTGTGCTGAGCCGGTCGTTGCGAGGCCTCTTTAAGCTCCGCCGGGATGCAAATCCCGGGCGGAGTTTTTTTGGGTGCTGCTGCGGCAGGCCGCAATCGCGAAGGAGGTTGAAAAAAAACGCCTAAGGCTGTATTTTGCAAGGGGTTTTTTCATGATGACCTACCGCACAACACTGAACCCCGTACGGTGGCCGGCCCGGCCGCGCCGCGGATTGCTGCCGACGGCCCTGCTGACGCTGGCCTGCGCGCTGATCCTGCCCGCCGGCGTTGCGGCACAGTCGCCGGAGCGTAGCGCGCGCCAGGTCAAGTCGGCGATGGTGGGCAATACCGTGCCCGACCTGAAGTCCTCCGCAGCGCTGGTCATCGAACAGGGCAGCGGCCGGCCGATCTACGCCAAGAACGTCGATACGGTGACCCCGATCGCCTCGATCACCAAGGTGATGACGGCGATGGTGGTGCTCGATGCCGGACTCGACCTCGACGAGCGCATCGTCATCACCGAGGATGACCGCGACCTGCTCAAGGGCACGCGTTCCCGCCTCGCCATCGGCACCGTGCTGACCCGCCGCGAACTGCTGCACCTCGCGCTGATGGCCTCCGAAAACCGTGCTGCCGACGCCCTCACCCGGGTCTATCCCGGCGGCACCCGTGCCTTTGTCGCCACGATGAACCAGAAGGCGATCGAGATCGGCATGTGGCGCACGCGCTTTGTCGACGGCACCGGCCTGTCGAGCGGAAACGTGTCCACCGCCCAGGATCTGACCAAGCTGGTGGCCGAAGCCTTCAAGTATCCGCTGATCCGCGAGCTGTCCACGGACACCGGGGTCCACGTGCGCGGCCCCCGCGGCCAGGCCATGCAGTACGTCAATTCCAACCGCCTGGTGAACAGCCCCGATTGGCGCATCGGACTGTCCAAGACCGGCTACATTTCCGAGGCCGGCCGCTGCCTGGTGATGCAGGCGCGCATCGCCGGCAAGCCCGTGATCATCGTTCTGCTCGACTCCTGGGGCAAGCTGACCCGTATCGGCGATGCCAATCGCATCAAGCGCTGGATGGAAACCCGCAACGCCGGACCCGGCGCCGGCTGACCAGCCTCCCGGGGCGGCAGCCTTCTCACCATGCCCTCCGTGGCTGCGTTCGAACTGATCGACCTGGCGCCTGCGCGCGATACCTTCCTTGAAGATGTGCTGAGCGGCCTCGCCGCGACGCCCAAGGCACTGCCGCCGAAATATTTCTACGATGCCCGCGGCTCCGCGCTGTTCGAGCGCATTTGCGGGCTGCCCGAGTACTACCCCACGCGCACCGAATTGGCGATGATGCGCAGCCATGCCGTGGAAATGGCGGCGGCCCTGGGTGCTGGCCGCACCCTGATCGAGTTCGGCAGCGGCGACGGCGTCAAAACCGAGATCCTGATCGGCGCGCTGCGGCCCGCGCGTTACCTGCCGGTGGACATTTCTCGCGAGGCGTTGACTGCATCGGCGCAGCGCATCGCGGCGCGCCATGCGCCGCTGCCGGTGACTGCGATCTGCGCGGATTACATGGCGCCTTTCGAATTTCCGCCGGCGGCCACGCTGCCGCGGGTGGTCTATTTTCCGGGATCGACGATCGGCAACCTGACCCCGGAAGACGCGCTGCTGTTCCTGCGCCGCTCGCGTGAAATCGCCGGAAACGGCGGTGCGATGCTGGTCGGCGTTGATCTGAAAAAGGATCCGGCCCGGCTCGATGCCGCTTACAACGATGCGCAGGGCGTGACCGCCGAATTCAACCTCAACCTGCTCGCACGCATCAACCGCGAGCTTGGTGCCGACTTCGACCTGTCCGCTTTCCGCCATGTTGCGTTTTACGACCTCTTGCGCGGCCGCATCGAAATGCATCTCGAAAGCTGCTGCGCGCAGACGGTCACCCTGGCCGGCCGGCGCTTCGGCTTTGCCGCCGGCGAACGCATTCACACCGAGAATTCCTGCAAATACGGACTCGAGGAGTTTGCCGCGCTTGCCAGCGCCGCGGGTTTCCGGCCACAGGCCGTGTGGACGGACCCCGAGCAATTGTTCGCGGTGCATCTGCTGCAGGCCTGACGCCGCGGCGGGTCGCGGATGAAATCCGCAAGGTATTCATGATGCGGACTCTGTGGGAATCATGGTTCTGGATTCCCGCAACTTGACTGCAGAAATTACGGCTCCGGCATTTCATAAAATGGAACCCCGGCCGTTGTGCGGATGCCGATGCTAGACTCGGCAGACCCGCAGCAGCAGCGGTGCAGCACCCCAACAGCCGGAGCCGGTCGCAAGTGGCGATTTACCTGACGCTGGTCCTGATCGTTCTCAACCACATCGCTTTTGGCGGCAGCCGGGTCGTGGTTTCGCTGTATGCGCTGGAGTCGGGGGCAAGCCAGATGCAGGTCGGCATCCTGATGGCGCTGTATGCCCTGTGCCCGATGCTGTTCGCCATCGCGATCGGCCGCCTTGCCGATCGCGTCGGCGCGCGGCTGCCGATGCTGCTGGGCAGCTGCGGGCTCGGCATCGCGCTGCTGCTGACCGTGGTCTGGCCGGCGATGGCCACCCTGTATGTGGTGTCCTTCCTGCTCGGCACATCCTTCCATTTTTTCTTTGTCACCGTGACCGGGGTTGCCGGCGGCATTGGCGGCGCCGGCAACCGCTCGCGCAATTACGCACTGGTGAGCCTCGGTTTTTCCGGCGCGGGTTTCCTCGGGCCGCTGATTGCCGGTTTTTCCATCGACAATCTGGGCCATCTCAGCGCGTTCATGATCCTCGCCGCGTTCACGGTGATTCCGGTGCTGATCCTGCTGCTGCGGCCGCATTTCCTGCCGGGTGCGGCCAAGGCTTCGAGCGAGGGGGCGGGCGGCGGCGCGATCGAACTGTGGCGGACACCACGGCTGCGCAACACTTTCCTTGCCAGCGGCTTCATTTCAGCCGGCTGGGACCTGTTCAATTTCTACATGCCGGTGTACGGCCACGGCATCGGTCTCTCGGCCTCGGCGATCGGGGTGATCCTCGGCGTGTTCGCGCTGGCCACCTTCGTCATCCGCAGCGTGCTGCCCTGGCTGGTGAAGCGGCGCAGCGAGGCGCAGATCATGGTCTATGCGCTGTTTGTCGGTGCCGTCGCGTTCTCGCTGTTTCCGCTGTTCGAGCATCCGCTCGCGCTGTGCGCGGTGGCCTTCCTGCTCGGTCTGGGTGTGGGCTGCGGCCAGCCGATGTCGATGTCGCTGATCTACTCGCTGGCGCCGAAGAACCGGGTGTCCGAGGCCGCGGGATTGCGCGTCACCGTCAACAACTTCACCCACCTGGTGATTCCGCTGGTCTTCGGCAGCGTTGGCGGTGCGCTGGGCTTTGCCCCGGTGTGGCTGGCCAATTCCGTGCTGCTCGGTTTCGGCGGCTGGCTGGTACGGCGCGGCAACTGACTCAGCGGATGATCAGGGTCAGGTTGAAGTCACCACGCAGCAGGCCGATGGCGTAGCCGCGGTCCGAGCCTTTCAGCAGCGCCTCGAATTCCGTCACTGTCTGCACCCGGCGGCGGTTTACCGCATAGATGATGTCGCCAGGCCGGAAACCCGCCTGCAGGGCGCGGCTGCCGTTGTCGATCGCCGCAACCACCAGCCCGCCGCCACGCAGGCGCTGGAACAGCGGGCTGCCGCGTTCAATCTCGACCACGCGCAGGCCCGGCATCGCCTTCACTGCCTGTATTTCGCCCGCGCTGGCGGTCTGCGGCGGCGCGATGCGTGCGCGGATGCGCTGTGGACCGCCTTCACGCACCACGGTCAGTTCGATCTCGTCGCCCACCGGCGTCAGGCCCAGGCGCGCGCGCAGGTCGCTCCAGCCGCGCACCGGACGGCCGTTGAGTGCGGTGACGACGTCGCCCTCGCGCAGGCCGGCTTTCTCCGCTGGCGAGCCGCTTTCGACTTCAGAGATCAGCGCGCCGTCGAGGCTGGGCAGGCGCAGCCGGCGCTGTGCTTCCGGGGTGACATCGGCCATCTCGATGCCGAGCCGGCCGCGGCGCACCTCGCCGTGGCGCACGATCTGTTCCATCACCGCGCGCGCCATTGCCGAGGGCACTGCAAAACCGATGCCGACGTTGCCGCCGGCGGGGGCGACGATCGCGGTGTTGATGCCGATCAGCTCGCCACGCAGGTTGACCAGTGCGCCGCCCGAATTGCCGGGGTTGATCGAGGCGTCGGTCTGGATGAAATCCTCGTAGCCTTCCACGGTAAGGCCGCTGCGGCCGAGCGCGCTGACGATGCCCGAGGTCACGGTCTGTCCGATGCCGAAGGGATTGCCCACGGCGAGCACCCAGTCGCCGACCTGCAGCGCATCGGAATCGCCGATGCGCAGCGCCGACAGGTTCTGCGCCTGAATCTGCAGCACCGCGATGTCGGTGCCGGGGTCGGCGCCGACCAGTTTCGCCGGGAACTGGCGGCGGTCGCGCAGCGTGATGATGACCTGCTCGGCATCCTTGATCACGTGGTGGTTGGTCAGGATATAGCCGCGTGCGGCATCAACGATCACGCCCGAACCGACGGCCTGTTCCTTGCGCTGCTGCGGGCGGTCGGGCAGGTTGAAAAAGCGGCGGAAGAAGGGGTCGCGGAAGAGCGGGTTGTCCTCCATCGGCGCGCGCGTGATGACCGACACGTTGACCACGGCCGGCGTGACCTGGTTGACCACCGGCGCCAGCGAGGGCAGGCCGCGCGCCTCGGCGGCGGGCTGGGCGGCAGCCGGCGCAATGGCCAGCCCCGACAGCAGCAGGGCGGCGGTGACAGGGCGCAGGATCCGGAGGAGTCGGGGCAGGCAGGGCATGGTCTGGGTCAGCTGGTTATCCTGTCCGCTGCAGATCGGGGCGGGGCGACGGCGTTTCAAGACCGCCGCCTGGTCCTCATTTCAGGATCTTGAACAGGTTGTTGAAGCTGTCGGTCCACAGCCGCAGCCCGGGGATTTCGCCGATCGGCTCGCTGGGGCCGGTGATGCGCTTGTCCGCCAGCGCCTTCGGATCGCGCGAGACCAGGATCCAGTCGGTGCGGGCGAGGTCGGAGGCGTCATCGGGATCGTGGCTGACCATCACCGTGTGCAGCCCGTACTCGTCGGCGATGCGCTTGACCACCGGCGGCAGGTTGAGGAAGCGGTTGGTGACATGGAAGGCGATCACGCCGTCGGGCTTGATGTGCTTGAGGTAGACACCCATGGCCTCGTAGGTCATCAGGTGGGTCGGGATCGAATCGCTGGAGAAGGCATCGATCGCGAGCACGTCATAGCGCTGCGGGCTTTCGCGTTCCATCGTCAGCCGTGCGTCGCCGAGCAGGTTCTCGATCTTCGCCGGGGTCTTGGTGAGGTAGGTGAACTCCTTCATCGCGACATCGATGACCTGCGGGTTGATCTCGTAGAAGCGGTAGGTGTCGCCGGGGCGGCCATAGACCGCCAGCGTGCCGGCGCCGAGGCCGACCACGCCGACACGGACTTCCTTGCTGCCCTCGTTCTTGAGCTCGATGATGCGGCCGATGCCGGATTCGCGGCCATAGTAGGTGGTGGCTTCCATGCGCCGGTTCGGCGCGAGGAACTGCTCGCCGTGCATGATCACGCCGTGCATCAGCCGCCGCGCACCGCTCTGGCTGTTTTCGTCGCCGAAGTCCTTGACCCGCAGCGTGCCGTAGAAATTGCGCGACATCACGCGCGCGTCGCTGGAGAGCATGGTGATGTAGGTGTGCACCTGGTAGACCGAGAAGCCGGCCGCAACGAGCGCCAGCACCGGCACCAGCACCGGGTTGCGCCGCGACACGTAGGCCGCGAGCAGCAGCGTGAACACCAGGCCGAAGCCGAATTCGTAGTAGGTGTTGAACAGCTTCGGCGAGACAAAGCCGACCAGCAGCCCGCCGATTGCGCCGCCCAGCGAGATCATCAGGTAGTAGCCGGTGAGGTGGTGCGGCGCGGGCTTCAGCGCCGCCAGCTCGCCGTGGAAGAACATGCACATCACGAACAGGCCCGCCGCGAACAGCGGGATCGCCTGCTTGATGTCCATCACGCCGCCGTCGGTGTGCAGGCCCCAGGCCATCGCGCCGACGATCACCAGCAGCGGCCCGAAGAACAGCTTGCGCTGGTACCAGTTGCGGCCTTCGAAGCACAGCACGAAGGACAGCAGGTACAGCGTCAGCGGCAGGATCCACAGGAAGGGCACCGAGGCCACGTCATGGGTAATGTGGTTGGTGACCGCGATCAGCATGAACGAGCCCATCGCCGCCAGCACCAGCCACAGCAGGTAATCGGCGGCGCGCGGCGCCGGGCCCGCTACGGGGGCTGCCGCCGCGGCAGGATCGGCATCGCGCTGCACACCTTGCGCGGCGCGCAGGCTGAACAGCGCCGAGACCGCGCACAGCAGCGCAAACAGGCCGTAGCCGACACTCCAGGCGAGCGACTGCTCGCGCGTGGTGATGTAGGGCTCGACGACGAAGGGATAGGCCACCAGCGCGACCAGCGAGGCGGCGTTGGACAGCGCGAACAGGCGGTAGACGTTTTTCGCCTGCGGGAAGCTGCGCGCGAACCAGGCCTGCAGCAGCGGGCCGGTGGTTGAAAGCAGGAAATAGGGCAGGCCGATGGTGGCCGCGAGCAGGCCGAGGATCCGCCAGGTCGGGTCTTCGTCGCCCTGCGGTTTCCAGCCGCTGCCGGCGATGATCGGCAGGGAGGCGAGGCTCAATACCAGCAGCACCACGTGCAGGATCACCTGCGGCCGCGGCTTGAGGAAGCGGATGGTCCAGTCGGCATAGGCATAGCCGAAGAGCAGCACCAGCTGGAAGAACATCAGGCAGGTGGTCCATACCGCGGCCGAGCCGCCGAACCAGGGCAGGATCTGCTTGGCCATGATCGGCTGCACCAGGAAGAGCAGGAAGGCGCTCGTGAAGATCGTCAGGGCATACAGCGGCATGATATTAAGTATCTGATTATTGATGAATTTTTGTTTTGCGGCTGCAGGGCGCCGCGGCGGGTGCCCATACAGCGCAAAAAGCCCGCCGCGGATGACGCGGCGGGCTGTACCGTCCTGCGGCGGGCCGCATTGTAACCGCTGCCCGCAAACCGGCGGCGCCACCGGCGCAGCCCGGTCAGTCGGCCTTGATGTTGGATTTCTTGATCACTTCCGACCAGCGCGCGGTCTCCGCCTTGATATGCGCGGCAAACTCGGCCGGGCTGCTGCCTACCGGTTCGGAACCATCGGCCGCCATGCGCTTCAGCATGTCCGGGGTTTTCAGGATCTCGACGACTTCACGGTGGATGCGGTCGATCACCTTGCGCGGCGTACCCGCCGGCGCGAACAGGCCGTACCAGTTGTTGACGTCAAAATCCGGCACGCCCGATTCCTGCACGGTCGGGACGTCCGGCAGCGAGGCCGCGCGCTGCACGCTCGACACCGCAATCGCGCGCAGCTTGCCGGTCTTCAGGTGCGGCATCACCGAAATGATGCTCGGGAAGGAGGTCTGGATGCGGCCCGACAGC
>Ga0194133_10008780_pt1 | contig 11729 bp, 30 predicted proteins | sample TA2KigOf40mmetaG_FD_155448 | JGI IMG/M metagenome (GOLD analysis project Ga0194133, IMG submission 155448) | Freshwater microbial communities from Lake Tanganyika, Tanzania - TA2015055 Kigoma Offshore 40m | ecosystem: Environmental > Aquatic > Freshwater > Lake | place: Tanzania: Lake...
GTCATCTCCGTCACCATATGTCCATATAGTATTAGGGTCTTGGGCTTTGACAAACTCTAACTCCTCACCATAGGTTTCAAACATATAGCCATTCTCATCGTCATTGAATGAGGCATTCTTGTCTAAGTGGTTTGGAATAGGCTTAAACTGTTCAAACCATTCATCCTCTGTAAGTTGTATAAGGGTTGGCATTATTCAACTTTATTTACTACGATTGATAATTGATTAAGGATTTCTAGTGCAGTCCTGTCGTCATTGTCTTCATCAGTTTCGTATTCGAAATTCATATAATCACCTGTTGGCTCAAATATAACTTCTACTTCCCAACGATTAGCATACTCTTCCATTAGTTCTCTTTCTCTAGGTCGTTAATATAATTTTACTATGCCCTGCGAAATTTTGCAAGGTATTTTAATGTGATCCTAATCACACCGTTGCATCCTCCAACTGATCATAGTCCCTAATCTCAACCTCTACTTCAGGTGGGCACTCAGTGACATAGGCTACTCCACCTACCACCTCAATAACTACCTTATAATTCATCTGTATATCCTAACAATTCATTCCTCCATATTCGTATATAACTCCAAAGGCGGTACATAAACGACAATCACAATCGCCATTAGACATTTGTGATATATAATCAAAGTGTTCTAGGTTTTCCTCCCATATGGTTTGACAAAGTTCGTCTATGGTGTAAGGTTTGTAAGTTGTAGTCATAAATAAAGTCTAGCACTTTCAGGGAAAAAAATCAAATCGTACGTAATGAAAATTGGGAAAAATGTTATTGGATCGTAATTAATTATAACAAAAATGTTATGCTCGGGGCCTTGCGATCCCAACGGGACTTGAACCCGTAGCCTCTACCGTGACAGGGTAACGATCTAACCAATTGATCTATGGGACCAGCGGAGCAGTTTTAAATCATGCTCAGGATTTTATTTACTAAATTAGTTGCAAAGTATTGCGAACTACATTTAACAAACGATTTTTTTCTGCATTAGTAGCAGGATCAAATCCACTGGCAGCAGATAAGATACCTTCATTACTTGCACCACGAGGTTTGCGATACCAGTCTAAACGCTCAGTTAGTGCATTGAACGCACCCCAAGCATTACCAGCAATCATGCCGTTAAATTCGCCTGTGTAAATATCATTGATAACATCTATCTTGTTTTCCCATTTCTTTACAGCACCCTTAGTATCTTTATCAGGCTTAGGGTAAGCAGTAAGAATGATGTTATTGAAATCTTGTGCAGAGATTTCTTTTGCAATCATGGCATGTGCCATTTTATCAAATTCGTCCATGTATTTATTGGCAAGACCCAAAGTATCACGAGCAATCTGCACTTTACCATTGGCAGTTTGAGTGTGACGAATTTTGAACGATTGCTTGATACCATCTTTTCTATTAGTGCGGTTTAGTGCAACATTGAGAGTGTTAGCACATACAACACGAACAGGAGTGATACTTGCTTGAATTGCAACAGAGCCATCATGCGAGGTATTGATAAGTAAATAAGTTTTTACCTTATCAGCCACACCATTTGGATCTAATACAGTTTCACGCTCTAAAGCAAGAGAGCCAAATACTACACGACCACCCTTGAGAGAGCCTGCGGTTTCCCAACGACCTCCGCCGTCTAGGATATTATCACCAAATGAGAATAAATCCTCATTTTGTAAAACATTGTAACGCTCACCAACAATTCCCAAAACATCAGTTTGAGTTTTATCAGTAGGGTTTGTGCGAACTACATATTGATATGTCTTATCGCTTGTTAATGTAGATGGGATTTCTAAATCCTCTAAGCGAACATTCCAATCGTTAAGGTTTGCAGCCTCTAGCATTTGTTTTGTATTTTTTTCTACATCGAACACAGTTCCAAGACCATGCCATGCAGGTTCACGAAATGACGCAAAACTTGCTACGCCATTTTGTGTTTCTATTTCATGTGCCATTTTTTTCCTTTCAGTTGTTTTAATCTATTTTATCAAACTTAATCCGTAAAGTCAATTAGGATTGGGAAAGATATATAAACTTCGTAAATGGTATAAATTGGACATTTCAGGCGCCCCGAGGATTTTTGTGGGACAGTTTGCGATCATGTCCAGGATCTTTGGCCCCTTATTTATACTGGCTGTACCTTCGCCAGTTTCTGATAGCCCCCTATCAAATTTAAACGTGCAGCGCTTAGTTCTCTTCTAATGAGACATCATCCACAGTTAGGTCCGCCTCATAGTCATATGAACTTACTTCAACATCAATCGTTACATTGCTTAGATCAAAGTCTTCAATCTCTGATATTGGAATTTTAATTGTTCCACTGAATGAAGCAGTGCCATACACAGTCATTTCCTTTACAGGATTAATGTCAAAGTGTTTTGCTAATTCTCTTAGCACATCCTCTTTGTCATAGTTAGGGTCATACCATTCAGCAATCTGATCTTCAAGCCAAGAAATACTTGAGCGGTATTCTGCAGCAGTCAATGCATTCCGTCGTCCCATATCAAGATCATTCTCAATACTAGTAACCTTATCAGTCCTGAATGTAGGCTCCCCACGATCATTTGTCAAACACTTATAAGTAACTAGTAGGTTAGAATTATAGGGCACAGACAACTCTGCTTGGGTCATGAGATCATCACTCATTGGTAACATCCTTTTCCATTTTTTCTATTTCTTTAATTGTATCCATCATATCAGACATTTGAGATTTTGTAAATACTGCTTCTAATACGAAAGCAGCGGTTAATGAGGATAGGTGTGCTGAAAAATCAAATATGGCACTAGAAAACTCTCTTTCGCTCATCTCATCTTTTGACTTATACAGAGCATAGGCTAACATTACTGTTGTTCTATCCATTACTGCTTCTTTGGTTGCGTCTTGAATTGCAATTGCGGTGGCTATCATTTTTCTCCTTTTGTTTGTTAATATAATTTTACAACTAATGCCGAAAAATATCAAGTCCATCTTAAATAGTGAGATGTGATTTAGATCACAGGCCTCGGGCCCTTTTGCGGGGCAATTAAAAAGTGAGCAGTTTAGAACTCATGCTCAGGAGTCTTATCTCAGGAATAACTTAGCAATTAAGCCAAGTGCTTATCAGAGATAAATTATTTAGTTGTGCTTACCATAGCAAGACGACGAGAGCCGTTTGCTAACTGTAAGGACACTCTAGTAAGTTTGGAGTTAATAGGTGAGAACTTTACAATTCTGCCTGTAACGCCTGTTGTGCTAGTAGTGAACAAGTCACCTAGTTGATATGTGTATCCGCCTAGTGTCATGTGGGTCTTTTCCTTTTCTCTTAGTTGGGGTTTGTTACTTATTTAGTTTAACATATTTTGGGGGCATAGTCAAATACCCCCAAACTATTAGAGGTATCTTGCGATAGCGTTATATGTAGATGTAGAAACGACTTCCTCATCCGTCATCTTGAGAATACGGATAGCGTTTTCCATCTCTTCCTTTTGCTCATTGTAGGTGTGGCGGTGGATTTCATCATAGCCCTTTTCAGGCTCTTTAGGAAAATCCTTCTCATCACAAATTAGGTCAAAATCTACATTGAGAGTTTTGTTCCAAGAGCGATAGTTGGTGCGAAAGTTTTGTGCTTGAGCAACTTTACTTACTGCCCACTTACCTACTTCCTTTTGCCATTTTTCTTGTGCTTTGCGGAACTTTGCTTCTAGTTCGTCTTGACTTGAAAAGTCAGCATTTAGTTTTGCTAACCTTGTTTCTAAGGCTTTAATAACCTTAGCGGTTGCGATTTTTACATTTATCGCTTTGCTTCTACTCATTTGGGTCTTTCCTTTTCTTTGTTAGGGGTTTCCATCATAACATTTTTGCTATGATAAATCAAGTGAGCAGTTTTAGTTGTCTTGCTCAGGACATTTAGCCACTAGGCTAAGATTACTTTGCTGTCCAAGTTGTCCAGCGTGTAGCACCATTAACATCAAGTTTTACACGAACTGTATTCTTGTCTGCATTTGGCACAATCTCTTTGATGATACCTGTCACCTTTGATTTTTGTGATGTGTAGGTATCGCCTACTTTGTATAGAGCATTTGCTACTGACATGTTTCTCCTTCTTGTTGGTTTTTACTTACTGTATTAGTCTAGCATTTTTTGACCAAAAATACAAATTATCACACGATAATCTCATATAATGAGATGTGACTTATATCACTCACGCCCCATGCCTGCCAATAATAGATAAAACATAAAACCTAAGCCTAGCCAAATAAATAAATCCATTACTCTCCTACTTTTTAGATGATGAGAATACAATATCGCTCTTAGAGTATACACACAATCCGCAAGAAACGCAAGCGGAGCCGTTAGCAGATATAAGTGGAATAGCCTTAAGATTCTCAGGACACTTAGCAGCAGGTCTATTAAATAATTCTTTCATCTGTGCTTGACCTTCTGCAAAATTTTTTGCAAGGTATGCAAGGCGTACGCCATGATCTTTTTTAAGATTAACACCTATCTCTTTATTCTCACTATCTGTTGAATAGTATAAAGATAGATTAGGGATATTCTTAAGCATGAGCGCTGCAGATTCTACTCTAGTGTACACCCAAAACCTTATATCAGGATTAGATATAACTATATATTGCCACGCTCTAGTATATTTGAAACTAAAGAAATCACCGTCCCAATGAATACGAAATAGCAATGGAGCATTTTTCTTTTCACAATCTTTTCTAAAATCGTTAATCATATTTTCTAATAGATCAACCATAGTAGGTTCGTCAGCGTCTTTTAATAATTCCCAATTGTGCAACAAAACATTTTTTACTCCTTTGTAGAGTTTTTCAAGTTTTCCTGCGTAGCAAACATTTTCACAAATACTAGTGGCACCAGGACACGAGAAAGCCTTTCCAGCAGGCAATCCAAAGGTGTTGGCAATTGCGGCCTGTTTTCCGTTTTTCGTAACAAGATTGGCAACCTTTCTGTCATGAGATCTTTTTAATTTGGTCATGTAAAATTTTAACACGATTTGGGGAAAATATCAACTACCCGTAATTGGAACAAAACGGACAAATCGCCCCTCGGGCCCTTTTATTGCAAAAGCATTAAATCAAATTGATCAAACTCTGCAACTTCAACATGATCTCTTTCACCAAAATCATTTACAATTTCTAAGATATATCCATCTGCTAATGATTGTATATCTACAATAGATACAACTTCATTATTAATTATAATTAAATCATCAACCATTAATTGACCTGCATTTAATATATCTGCTTTCACATAGTCCATGATTGGAATAATATCATCTTTTTCTATTGCTCTCATTATTCCGCCTCAATAAACCACTCTAAGTGGTGTTGCTCAACTATTGCACTTGCTGGTGCTGTAAGTTTTCCTTTATAGGTAATCTGATAATCATTTACTTTAGGCATAGCAATTTCTCTATCAAAATCCTCATCATAGTATGCGTCTATTGCTTCGATACATGGCTGAACCATTTCAACTGGAACTGGTGGATAGTGATTACCTGTTAGGTGATATTTTAATTGTGTTTCTAAGTCTAGCGTTGTATCCGCTAGACCTATTGCTGTTACGCTTCCCATTATTTAATTACGACCTTTCCATTTGCGTAGAAAGTTTTAGTATACATCTTGCCTGTTGGGTCTGACAAGTTATAGGTAGCGTATTCTTTGGCGTTGCCATGATCTACGCATTTATCCCAAGCGTTTACTGCTGTTAGCATATCGCTAACTCGCAGGGTATGAACCAACTCTCCATCATATAAAGTAGTTAGAGCATAAGTGTATTCTTTATCCATTATATTCTCCAATCAAGAATTTCATCAGCAGATATATTATAAGGGTTGCACTCACAACTTTCAACATGATATTGGTCTTTGCCATCAGCCCAATACCACCAACCAAAACCGTTGCAGGTTTCGTGAGTTAGTATTTCACTTAATGCCTCTTTCATTTTAGCCATTAGTTTCCTTTCGTTATAAAATAATCTTAGCAGAATTGACTGACAAAATCAAAAAATCTGGGGGATCTGGGGTGTGATAATAATCACACGTAAAGGCCTGTGGATAAACCTGTGGAAAAGCCCCTCGGGTTTTTTAGAACATTTGTTCTAATCCCAATTAGTTGCTTTACCAACATTTTTTTTATGTTTTATTTTGCGAGAATATTTTTTTTTATTACGCATTGGAGTTGCAGCGTTTGATCTCCGCAACTCTTGAATGCGAATTATTTTTTCAAATAATTTTATCATGTTGTTATCAATCCAATTTCATCAATTCCGCAAGCCTTTTCAAATCTTGCAAAATCGAAATTATAATTATCAGATTTGAACCACTCAGCAAATTCATTTACTAAATCCTCATAAGTTTTTGGTGGAATTTCATATAAAAAACTTTTTAAGATGTTAGCGGTTTCTACATAGTCTTTTCTAGTCATTAGTCTGCCTCTGGTGTATTGAATAAAGTTCCAAGAGTAAAATCTTTACACTCGCATTGTTCTACATCATAGTCAAGATCATTACCCCAAAAGATAAGACCCTGACCGTTACACTCATCACAGTCAAAACGCATTAAGGTATTTATCATTTACGATTACCCCTTAGCGTTCCACGAATACCAAGCAGTTCGCAATTTAATTTAACAGATACGCCAACAGGTAATTGCTTTGGATATTCGTTGATAAATTTAGCGACCTGCCCTTTAGTAGAGAAATTTATTTTTTTAGTTTCACCACTAAAAGTTTCTAGGTTTATTGTGTAGGTCACTCACTCACCTACCTTCACCGCAACGGTGCGGAATTGATTACGGAGAGAATTGCAATCTATCTCTACCAAATAAGCGTCAGTATTTTCTCCATACCAAATTGGTTGAGTAGATTTTTGAGCAGAAATTATTTTTCCGCTGAGAGTTTTTGAGTTATAGGTTTTACCAATAAGCAAATCCTCTATTGTGTATAAGTTAGCCATTTTTAGCCACTTCCTTTCTTTATTTTTTTACCATGTAATTTTAGCAGATAGCCCTGACAATATCAAGGCGACACGCCGTAGATCAGGAATAAATTTCCTCAAATTGTGTGATACTCATCACACCTTTATAGTCTAGACAATTCGGACAAAACAGACTTTCGTCTGATAGTTCTAATTCGCAGAAACAGCAGATAAGTTTAGACATATTACTTACCTACCTTCCATGAAGACCAGTAAGACATGAACTCACGATCCTCAATATAGTGTGAGAAAATATTCTGCTCACAATTTTCGCAGAAGGTAAATTTCTCATCATGAACAATAGAGATAGCATTTTGATTAGGCGTATGCTTTACGCAATTTAGTGTAGTCATTTTTGACCTACCTTTCTTTTTTAATTTATGAAATAATTTTAGCAGACATGGCTGACATTTTCAACCTACTAGCCAGTAATCTTAAATAGTGAGACGCTCAGGGGTGTGACTTTGCCCACATAATTTCTGTGATCTTAAACACATCTCGTAAATTATCCACAGCCTGTGGACGACACGCCGTCGCCGCCGAGCCACGACACGCCCGAATGCGTTGTGAGTTATCCACATGATGTAAATCACATGCGACACGCCGTGTTAGAATTTGACTTTTGGAGTTTTATCTGTTAAGATTGCGGTATAAATTAAATATAGAAAGTTTAGTGCGTGAGCCTAGCAAATAAATCTCAAGTAGAGATTGAGCCTAGCAAATAACCGCACAGGGTTTGAGCCTAGCAAATAAGTGTGATACAAATCACAACGAGCCTAGCAAATAAAACCCCCAAATTGTCAGACCCCCCTGCTAGACTTGCAGGTATAAAGAAACACTCTTGAAAGGAGTAGTAAAAAATGAGTAACGAAATGTTTACCAATAACCCTAACAATACTATTATTGAGGATATCAGAAAAGCCCAACAGGCTCGCTATGATAGAGAGGATAAGGCTCTGCTTGACGCACTAAATCAGGCTAACGCTTACCTATCTGCTCAATACAATTTAGACGAGGAGGTTAAGTAGTTATGGAATTATATTTAGACCTAGAAACATTTGGTTTATATGCTGACAGCATAGGATTACAAATGAGTATACCAACATGGTTGTTAGTTGGCACTATCGCATTTATTTATTCAGTTAAGTTAATTAGGAGAAATAAATAAGTGGCTGATTATTCTGCTGAACAATTAAAACGCAAAGCCCATCTAGAAAATGGTGGAACACCTGCGGACTATGATAGGAGCCACTACCAAGAGTAGTGTGCTCACTATTTTTTTTATTTATTTTTTTAAAAATTGTGCATCATACATCTTAGAAAAATATTCAGATTTTATGAAAATGAAAATTTTTTCAGATTTAGCAGGGTATAATAGAAACATGTGCCAACACGTATATAAGTATCAAGGTCCTGGTTTGTGCGGGTATTGTGGTTTGGAAACTCACGATCCTAACTGGAATAAAATAAATAAAGCATACGCTGAATACAAGGAAAAGGTTGGATTTTTCTTTACCAACACTGTTTGGTGGAGCATATGAAACTTACAGATGAAGCAGAAAACAAGGTAGCAGAACTTATTAAGGATAGTCAGATATCCATGCCAAACCATGATTTATTTTTAAGAGTAGCGGTTCAGCCTGGAGGTTGTTCTGGTTTGAGATATCAAACCTATTTCGACTATGAGGAAAAAGACGGGGATCAAATAATCCCATATCAAACCTTCAATCTACACATAGACAAAATGTCATGGCCATATCTACAAGACTCTACAATGAATTTTGAGGACAGCATTCAAAAACAAGGTTTTACAATAGACAATCCTATGGCCCAAGGCTCCTGTGCCTGTGGTGATAGTTTTCATTAACTTGACAAATTTTAGATTATACTGTAACATAGATAGAATGGGTGAAAGAAATAAATTTGAACGCAAACTAGACGAGTATAATCATACTATGGAACTTGTAAGAACCATTGTACCAATACTAGTTCTTGGTTTGCAAGTAATAATATTATTCAAATTGATGAGGTGATTATGTCTTTCTTAGAAAATTTTGAACAATCAATCTTTCAAGATGAACTTCCATTTTTCGGAGGGTCAAACCAAAAAATCTCAAACGCTCTTAACGAAGTAATTTTAGATCCAGAAAACCAAAAACTTATGCAAAGGCTAGCGGATATGGAAGAAAGCAATTGGGAAAACGAAGGCGGACCTGCAATAAACAACCTACTAGAATCTCAAACCTCATTTGAAGAGTAATTGTTATACAGGTGCTAGCAAGTGTTGGGGAGATTACAGTCACCTAGATAGAGGTTTGTTAATTTTTGCAATTTTTGCGGGGATAACAATAATATTTCTCAAACTAAAAAAATAACTACCACTTCCCAATCGGACACTTAGCCTCTTCCAACTCTGTCTTTAACTGCATAAAACAACCACACTTAGCACACTTCTCCCACCTTGGTTTGAAAAACTCACATGTGCGACATATTGCTAACCTAGCCTCTTTTAACTCAGGACCTGACCTAGGCTTATTTGGATTTAATAGATCCCATGGTTTTACATCATCACTCATATGAAAAGTATATACCATGCTTTGACGTTATTACAATCGTTAGATTGATATTAGTCATGGGTGGTTTGGACTTCTTTTCGCACCCGCCAAAATTTGTGATATAATTTTGTTTATTATGAGTACATCTGACTGGGCAGCGTTTATTTTAACGCTTGGATCAATTGTAATATTAGTCGCTGGCGGCGTTAGATTTCTCGTAAAGTCCTATTTTAGGGATATGCGAGATGAACTCAAGCCGAATTCTGGAAAAAGTCTCAAGGATCAGGTCACACGGCTAGAAAGCAGAACTGAAAAGATAGAGGAAAAGATTGACGTCCTAAATTCTATTGTTCTTGAACATCTTGTTGCTAAACCTAAGAAAAAGAGTAAGATATCTTAATTGCAGTTCTAATAGTAATTACCCTCTTAATTAATTATTATACACTATAAATCAGCAAATTTCAATCAAAAACCAAAACTTAAAAAAAGTTTTATCAAATCGTTATAAACCTTTTAAATAATGTTAAAATAAATGTGCTAGCCCGTCAGGTCGCTCTCTTACCACCCCCCACTGCTCCTGACGGGTCTAGTCTTTTTTATGGTATAATCAAACATTATGGTTGAAAAATCCTATGTTGTATCTGATACCGAAAAATTTGGAGCAAATCCAGCCACAATTCAATGGAATATTGTACGTGGCGACACCGCTACATTGGTAGTAGATTTTTTAGAAAATGACGAAGAGACAAAATGGACTACTAGTTCTTGGACATACAAGGCTACCGCATATGATCCTGTCGGAGATGTGCTTGACGACTTAATAGTAACTGCTACCACTGGAAGTGTTACGATAACCGCACCCGCCTCTATGACATTATCTTGGGGTGATACATATAAAACCATAGTCGCCGAACTACCATTTGACCTACAGGTACAAATAGATGATGCTGACGAAGACACAATTTGGACACCAATTGTTGGTACAATTAGAGTGTTGGGTGATATAACTCCAGGAGGATCATTATGAGTTTTCCCGCTGTTGTAAAAATAAAAGATACACGAACTGATGTACCAACTGTAATTAAAATAGACGGAAAGGTTTACAAGGTTTTACGATAATGGCATTTCCAGCAACATATAATTTTTCATATTACAGAGGTGACACTTTAGAATTTGTTATTCGTCCTAAAAACTCTGACGGATCTGCATTTGATTTAGATGGATACGATGCAGATTTTACTATTGCTACCGCTCGTGGTTCAAGCACAACATCAAACCCCATAACTCAATACACCGCACAAGCAGTTGTTGATGATGCAAATGATTTAGTTACATGTACAATTTTGCCAGGTGTTGGTATAGACCTTACTGCAGGAACATATGTTTATGATGTGCAGATTGATTCTACTGCCTCGCTTATTTTTACTTTAGTAACTGGAAGTATTACTGTAACAGATCATATTACAGGTGCATAATGCCAGAAGTATTATTATCTAATGATGATGTTACTGTTTTAGGTCCCCCGTCACAAATTGATTTACTTTTAGATATTGGTCCACAAGGTCTTCGTGGCAGTCAAGTATTTATTGGAACTGGTGATCCGAATAGCATTGAAATTGGACAAGAGCCAGAGTTAAATGATTTATTTATAAATACCTCACCAGGACCTGATTATGGATATTTGTATCAATATGTATCAGAGCCAGGCGGAGATGTTTGGATTGAAGTATTAAAATTAAATCCAACTATTTTTGCTAAAAATTACTCTGTAACCTTTACTAGCGGTAGTGGAGATATAACAATTCCAATATCAGATATTACAACAGCAGAAACTGCCTTTACAGCAGAAAATTTTAGTATTCAATACAGCATTGCCCACAGCAATCCAACAGCATCTTCAATGTCAATTCCTGCCATCGCTGATGATGATTTGGTTATTGATTTTGAGGCGGTAGAGTATGCAAGTGGTGCTTGGTCTGAATTAGATGAAGAGGTAACGGTTCATGTATTTATTACAATTGTTGATGCAGGAGAGTCATAATATGTATGATATAATTCTAGTTAAAGAGGTGAGACATGCCCGTTGAGTCCATAGGTCCGATTTACGAAACCAAAATTCCAGGTTTAGCAGATGCTGCTGATATTCAAGCAGCCTTTTATGCATATCATTATGGAGCATATACATCTG
>Ga0194133_10008781_pt1 | contig 11729 bp, 9 predicted proteins | sample TA2KigOf40mmetaG_FD_155448 | JGI IMG/M metagenome (GOLD analysis project Ga0194133, IMG submission 155448) | Freshwater microbial communities from Lake Tanganyika, Tanzania - TA2015055 Kigoma Offshore 40m | ecosystem: Environmental > Aquatic > Freshwater > Lake | place: Tanzania: Lake Tanganyika...
TACCCAAATGCCCGCGATAATGCTCTGACTGCCAATGTATTCAGAATACCCGTTAAGGCTGAAAACTTATTGTTGGGCACTGATGTGGCTCAATTGAAAAAGGAAGGTTATCTATATGCAGAAGGTATCAGAAATGCGTATGACATGACATTTGATGGAAAAGGCAATCTATTTGGGGTTGTAAATTCAGGAGATTATGATCAATCAGAAGAAATGTTTTGGATAAGAGAAGGTCATCATTATGGTTTTCCATGGCAAATGGCCGGAATTGAAAATCCGCAGCAATTTTCACCATGGGAACCGGATCCGGCGAAAGATCCATTTATCGGTCCGGGATCACATGCCTGGATTGTAAAATATTTCAAGAATGACCCGGATTTCCCAAAAATACCGGAGGGTGTTAAGTTTTCACCCGGTGTACAAAATTTGGGTCCGGATGCTAACGAATACCGAGACATAGCTACCGGTAAAATTGTAGACGGAGATATAACCGGCAGAACAGTCAGTACATTTAATGCCCATAGTGTGCCCTTAGGTTTAGTCCTTGATGTGAAGAATGCACTTTCAACGGAATTTATGGGCGATGGATTTGTATTCCGATATGGGGGTGGATCCGATCGACCCGGCACCAATTTATTGAGAAAACCAGGTAAAGATTTGATGCATTTAGATATGTCTTATAATGCCGCTGCAGACAATTATTACATGAAAACTACCACGATAGCCAATAACTTTAATGCTCCGGTAGATGCTCTCCTGATTGACAATAAAATATATGTTTTGGAGCACGGAACCGCCAATTCTAAAGGTGGAAGAATATGGAAGATTACGCTGCCTAAAAAATAATTTGAGTAGAATTTTCAGTAGTACCTGAGTACAATCCTGTTGTTATTATTCGGGTATTTTTATATCCAATTTTATTTATAATTTGTCGGCAAAAAACAAAAACTAAAATCTTTACAATGGAACAAATCTGGTATCAAAATTATGATCCCCTAAACAATGCCGTTTTGTCAACAGTTTTGGCAGCGCTACCAATTATCGTTCTTTTGGGGTCTATTGCCGTTTTTCATATTCGTATTCACCTCGCAGCGGTTATTGGATTAGTTGTGGCTGTCGCAGTAGCCTTATTTGTTTTTGAAATGCCCGCTCTAACTGTTGCAGCAACTACGCTCTATGGCAGTGCCTATGGATTATTTCCTATTGGATGGATAGTTTTAAATCTGATATTTCTTTATCAACTTACTGTCAATAAGGGTTTATTTACTTTGATAAGAATGCATTTGTCGACTATAGCTCCAGATCCTAGAATCCAGGTTATTTTGATCGCCTTCGCTTTTGGAGCTTTTTTTGAGGGGGCGGCAGGATTTGGTACCCCGGTGGCCATTACGGCTGCAATCCTTATTCAGCTCGGATTTAGGCCATTGGCTGCTTGCGGCCTATCCTTGATTGCCAACACAGCGCCTGTCGCATTCGGAGCACTTGGAACACCTATAATAGCCCTTGCTGCAGTTACAGATATTGACATATTAAAACTGTCGGCTATGGTTGGTAGGCAGTTACCTTTATTTTCGTTCATTGTACCATTCTGGGTAATTTGGGCAATGGCAGGATTCAGAGGAATGATGGGTGTTTGGCCGGCTGCCCTAACTGCTGGTTTATCTTTTGCCATCACCCAATTTGTGGTATCGAATTATCACGGACCTTGGCTAGTGGATATTTTTGCATCCATAGTTTCTATCGTATCGATCATCGTTTTACTTAAATTTTGGCAGCCAAAAACAATATGGCAATTACCAAATGCAGATGATGTAATTCAAACAGGTATTGATCCGGTAAGGGTAAGTACCAAAGATATGGTACGTGCCTGGACCCCCTGGGTTATTCTTACCCTGTTCATTTTTGCATGGGGCGTTCCAACAGTAAAGAAATCACTCAATGCGATATCAGCGCCTGAGTATGAAGTTTCATATTTGCACAATTTAGTAAAACGTTCCCCTCCTATCGCACCACTGGAAACGGCAGATAAACCGACAAAAACCGAAGAAGCCGTTTTCAAACTTAACTGGATATCAGCTACCGGCTCCGGTATTTTAATTGCCGGCCTCATTGCTGGCTTTGCAATAGGTTACTCCCTCAGTGAAATGTTAAAAATTTACTGGGAGACCATTTGGAGAGTTAGATTCTCATTGATTACCATAGCGGCTATGCTCGGACTTGGTTATGTAACCAAATATTCCGGAGCGGACGCTACTTTAGGTCTCGCTTTGGCAAAAACAGGGGTACTTTATCCATTTTTTGGAACCATGTTAGGATGGCTTGGTGTGGCCTTAACCGGATCTGATACGGCATCTAATGTGCTATTCGGAAGTCTTCAAACCATTACTGCTAAGCAAACCGATGTCAGTCCGATTTTGATGGCAGCTGCTAATAGTTCAGGTGGTGTCATGGGAAAAATGGTTGACGCTCAAAGTATTGTTGTAGCCAGTACGGCTACAAATTGGTATGGACATGAGGGACAAATTCTTCGTTATGTATTCTTCCACAGTTTAGCCCTTGCTGCACTTGTGGGACTATTCGTTTTCCTTCAGGCTTATGTCATCCCGTTCTCGGATATGGTGGTGAAGTGACCTAGAAAAGTGAGTTTAAGCAGTTAAAACCAGTTAAAGGAATACGCTATTCATTAGCATTGTATTTGATTATTTATTGGAGAGCAATATCATCCTCCTTGGCCAAGAAATCTGATTCATCTTCTATAAGACCGGAGGCTTCCCAAGACAAAAGGGCGTCATCAGGAACCATCTCAATTGGAGTAATGCTTGAAAAAGCAGAAGCAGAGTCATTATATCCAAAATTAGAAGCTCGATTATAACAGGAAATTAATGACCAACGGGGTGTTTCTGATAAATTAGCTTCAGAACGATGTATTAAGTTGCTATGAAAAAACAAAATATCGCCCGGATCCAATTCTACATAAATCAAATCCATCGTTTTTAAAGCCAAATCTACGTATCGCTGGGAGGCTCCTACCTGCTCTCCGGCAAACCCATGCTCCACTCTGCCCATTTTGTGTGAGCCTTTAATTACTTGTAAACAGCCATTTATTTTAGTTGCCTGTGTAATTGCTACCATAACAGACATCATTTGGTTGGGTAATAAAAACTCATTTTTATACCAATACCCATAATCCTGATGCCATTCCCATGCACCGCCAACATGTGGTTCCTTTTGCATCAGTTTTGAATGAAAGTGACAAACCTGCGAATCACCATCAAGTAATTGATTCACAGCATTTACTAAACTTTCACCTCTTGTCAAAAGGCCATACGTGTCATTACCGGGTTTATACCAAAGTGATAATTTACTACGCTTACCTGACCGATCATTGACGTTGATTGCATTTTTACTGACAACAATATCAGAAGTCGCAACATCATATAACTTCTTTGATTCCTCTAAATTGAAAAATTGCTTGATAATCAAGTACCCATCCCGATGGTATTGATCCACCTGATCAGGAGTTAAATTTAATTTTGACATGATCTTATTTGGACAATTTTATTTAGTTAACCTGAGTTCGATATATGAAAGATAAAGAAATACCTATATCATGGTTCTCATGCCTCTCCGGAGGCGTATGATTTGATTTTTGAAAGCAATACCTACATGTTATCGCTTCGTTTAGTCCTTTCCTCCGGAGTATTTCCGGCAAGAAATGGTACTTGATTTCAGATGATTCGTAGCCGGAAGATACTTCCTGCGGCAAGGTTTAGTTTACCCGCTGCTGTTTTTCATCGCAACGGACAGTCCCCTAATAGAACTCCAGACCCTGTTAAACAAACCCGGGTGGCAGCTCTATCTTTTTTGCCCTACCCAATCTCATGACAACAATTTAATTTCCCGCAAAAAAAAGGCAGAACCCGGGACCACAGGCAACAGACCCTGTTTTCTAAAATTTTAGAAAAATAATCAGCCTCCCGAATGAGCTTTTATCAATCCTAAGCTAAGTTAAGCTTATTAGTCAGCAATTTCAAATAGTTTATTTGAATATTTTATAAATCAGGGTAGATATTGCATTTTAAAAAAACCATCAAATAGATTAAAAGCTATTAATCAATACCGGTTTAACCTGTTAAATTAGAACTTGAACAGCTTAAGCTGCTTGGCCAAAACTAAAAGGAGATTATTCGTTAAGTCATGGTCCGGTTGACTTTGTCGCCCAATCCTCCGATACAGCATCTGATTTATATTATCTTCAGCATTCAGGCTCTTTATTCACAGAATATTTTTTTTTAGAAATTGCGGGCGAGCCAGAAGATATTGCAAGCATACAATAAAAAAAGGACTTACGATTTGCCGTAAGTCCTTCAGAATTGTAATCAAAACCAGCAAGGAATCATTAATTCCATGGCCTTTTAATCTGATGGGTAATTACCATCATCGATTAGGCTTTTAATAACTCCTCCCTTATACGTGCAGCCACAATTTTTTCTTCACCGGGAACCATAATGAAAGTTACCAGAGAGATGTTATTTTTTCCGGCATTTAACTCAATACCAGGCTCCCCTTTACTAAGTCTTTCCTGTATCTGCTGACCGGTAAATGGAATAACGGCAGGATCCCATGAGATTTCCAAATTAGGAGTTGAATTAGCCCATTCCGGTACAAAAACACGCGTTTTGACACTTTTGATATTTTTAACCGTATTTTCTATATGAGCAATTTGCTTCATCCAGAAATTCCATTCCTCCTCTCCGGTACGAATGAATTTTTCGATAGCAACATATAAACCCAGAATTTCTTCCTTATTCACTTTATGACCTCTGCCAATTGTACTTCCTCTTGGTGATGCACTGAGTCGTGCTGCTGCAATTAAATCCTTCTTACCCATTAATACGCCGGAACTCTGAGGACCACGGATGGCCTTACCACCGGAAAGACATACCAAATCAAAACCCATATCATTAAATTTCCAGAAATTTTCAATTGGAGGAACATCAGCAGCGATATCAATGAGGGTAGGAATATTGCGTCTTTTCGCAACCTCTAACCATTCCTGGTGTTTAATTTGACCTGAATTTGTATTGCAATTCATAAAGGCCATCATGGCTGTTTTTTCATTAATGACACGCTCAAGTTCTTCACGTGTCTCTACCCAAACCATCGTTACACCACAATTTTTCATGGCCTGATAATAACCAATATTGTGTCCTTTCTGCAAGATAACCTCGGTTTTCATACCGCTTCCCTCTAAATGAGGAATCATTGCAGCCTTTTTTGCATCCAGGCCAGAAAGTACACCTGCAGTTCCCAGCATAATGGCAGAAAATGCTCCTGAAGTTACTGTAGCAGCTTCAGCATGGCATAATTCTGCGATTTTTGCTCCTACTTTATCCTGTAATTCATCCAGCATGCAATACCTTCTGGACGAATTTTTAATCGCTTCCAGTACCTCATCCTGCATCAAAGAGCCGGTCATCATGGTTAATGTGGCCCTCGCATTGATGAAGGTACGTACCCCCAATTCTTTGAATAAATCTCTTTTTGCAGCCGCTGCTGCTCCCTTTGGCAAAACCGAACCAATTGCACTTTCACCAGATAAAACTCCTCCGGCTAGTGGAAGAACTGTTAAACCTTTAATTAGGTCTCTACGTTTCATATAATTTAGAATTAATAGTAAAAAAATGTCTGATTCGATTTGTACGAATCAGACATTGATTATTTTTCAGAACCGTGTCCAAGATAGGTTCTAAGCTTTTCACTTTCGAACAGATCTGCCGACTCTTTTTCAGGCTGAATAATTGAAACAAGGATACCTACCAAAAATGCAGCAGTCATTGAAACGATTGTAGGATTTTTCAAGGGGAATATCGCTTCAGTATTTCCAAAAATATCCACCCAAACGGTCGGACTAATGACAATCAGAAGTAATGCCAGAGACGCACCGGTCACCATACACCAAACAGCGCCCTTGGTAGTAAAACCTTTCCAGATAATTGACATTAATAAGGCCGGAAAGTTTGCACTCGCAGCGATAGAGAAAGCTAATCCTACCATGAAAGCTACGTTTTGACCTTTAAACATTAAACCCAAAGCTACCGCAAGTACTCCTAAAAAAATGGTTGCACGCTTGGCAACATTAATCTCACCCTTTTCATCTGAGACACCATGCTTAACCACGTGGACATAAAGGTCATGAGAAATAGTTGAAGCCCCCGAAAGGGTGAGTCCAGCCACCACTGCCAAAATGGTAGCAAAAGCTACGGACGCGATAAAACCAAGAAATGCACTTCCACCGGTATTCTCAGCCAACAGTAATGCGGCCATATTACCGCCCTTATCTAGGCCAACAATAGCATCTTTACCCACTAAGGCTAGTGCTGCAAATCCGATGAAAAAAGTTAAAATATAAAAGTATCCGATAAAACCAGTAGCAACAAACACAGATTTTCTGGCTGCCTTATCATCAGGAACCGTATAAAAACGCATCAGGATATGCGGCAGACCTGCAGTACCGAGCATCAAAGCCAATCCAAGCGAAAGCGCGTCAAATGGATTGGTGATAAACCCTCCGGGAGCCAGCATATCTTCACCGTATTGTGATTTTACGGAGAGAAATAATTCGGCAGGACTAAAATTAAATTTAGCCAATGCCAGTAACACCAAAATACTGGCACCTGAAAGTAGCAGAACTGCTTTTATGATTTGCACCCAGGTAGTTGCCAACATGCCACCAAAAAGAACATAAGAAGTCATGACAATACCTACCACCACAACTGCTATTTCATAATCCAAGCCGAAAAGTGTTTTAATCAAACTTCCGGCTCCAACCATCTGAGCGATGAGGTAAAAAGCAATGGTCATTAGCGATCCTGCTGCTGCTGCAATCCGGATTGGTCTTTGTTTTAGGCGGAAAGCTACAACATCGGCAAAAGTATATTTTCCAAGATTACGAAGTGGTTCTGCCACCAAAAACATAATTAATGGCCAACCCACAAGGAAGCCAATCGAATAGATTAATCCATCGTAGCCCTTGGTTGCAACCATTCCTGCAATCCCAAGGAAGGATGCAGCACTCATGTAATCACCTGCCAGAGCAAGGCCATTCTGAAATCCGGAAATATTTCTGCCGGCCGCATAAAACTCAGAACCTGTATTTGTTTTTTTTGCCGCCCAATATGTGATATAGAGGGTTACAGCCACGAAAACGAAGAAAATAGCAATGGATACCGGATTAGCCGTACCTAAGGTAGAGGTGGAAACTTCCGGGTTAACTTGAAGGAATAGATTGAAAGACATATTTGATAGATGAGAAGAATTTAGATTATTTCCTTTTTAATTTCATTAACGGCCTTGTCATAATAATTGTTAGCCCAATAAACGTAAGCACCTGTAATTAACCATGAAAATAGAATAATTCCCAGTCCGACAACAATGGCTAAATTGATGGATTCACCAATAGGCATTTTAAGTGCTTCTTTATCATAAGCCACTAAAAGTAAAAATCCTACATAGATAAAAAGCATGATAAACGTGAAGGACAATGATATGTTCCATCTATTTTTAACAAGTTTCTTAAACGCTGAACTTTGAAGAATCTCATGGGTGTTTGTATTGCTCATAATATAAATTTTGGGTATATTTTAGAGTATTCAATCGAGAATTTTATTTAAGAATTAAAATTATAAAACCGTTAAACAGGCCTAAATTCATTGAAAAAGGCTTCAAAAAACGAATGTATAATTCTATGAAAAAAAAATGAATAAGCTGCCCTAAAGCAACTAATCTTTTTTAAGTCATAAAATCGTTAGGCTTTTGTTACAAATCAAAATTTTAGAAGTTTTTTAAATTTACAAAGCAGAGTACATAAATATCTAAATCTTTGGCTTAAATTGAAACGAATTAATGAATCTGCTTGAAATAACACCTCAAGGAGCATAACAGAATGCGTCCAGCGAATCCGATTGGCTTATTAGTTAAATATCCTGAGGTTTATAACCACTAAATCTATGAAAGGGAAGTCAACAAAGTAATAAACAATTAAAAAAAGCCTGCCAAATTAGATGCAAGCTTTGATATCATGGAGTTTTGACAAGAATGCATGCATGAGCTATGAAAAATAAACACGATCATCTAGAAGTTATAACAGGACTAAAAAAAATAATTTAGGTAATATTTCTCCTATTTTGGATTGGATTACCAATTCACCGGGTCTTTGGACAAACAGAAAGAACGTTTGATAAGCCCATTGAGTTTGATGAACTAAGAAAAAAGCTATCCCTTGAATACTTGAGAGAACGTCATGGAATCATACAGGATTCTGCAACCATAAGTCCCAAAATGATTGTGCTTCATTGGACCGCAATCCCAACTCTCGAAGAATCTTTTAATGTGATGAATCCCTCAGTTCTACCGGGTGCCAGAAGCGGTATTGCAGGTGCAAGTAGTTTAAATGTTGCAGCACAATTTCTTGTAGATCGTGATGGCACAATATTTAGACAATTACCCGAAACTGCATTTGCCAGGCATACCATTGGTCTTAACTATTGCGCCATCGGTATCGAAAATGTTGGAGGCGCCAATGCACCACTTACAGAGGAACAACTGGTTGCAAATGTTGCCCTGATCAGATATCTCAAGAAAAAATATAGCATCGAATATGTTATCGGGCATCATGAATACAAAACATTTATCGGACATCCCTTATGGAAGGAAAAAGATCCGAATTATCTGACCCTTTTGTTAAACACAAAAGACCTTTTTTGTCACTATAGAATAGATCGATCCGTACTAACTGTCAGGATTCAATATATTTCCTGACTTTTATTTGATAAACATTCATGACCAGTTGTTTTAAAGCAGCTGTAACACATTGGCCGATGCGGATACCTTTTTCTGCAGAAGCTTTGGTAGGATTACCATAAACACCATTTGGGGTCAACTCCTTCATAGTACGATAAAAGGAAATTCTGGGGCCAGTTAACAGATCCCCGTCAACAGAAGGAAATGCCCAAACATTGGATCCCTGTTTGATTAGGGATTCATGTACCAAATGCGGAGCAATGGCTTTCATTAATGAGGTTTCAAACTCGCAAGCATGACCTGTTCCCCCGGGACCTGTTTCAGTAATTTTTAGTAATTCTTCTTTTGCAACATTCCACCAGGAAGCGCCAAGAATATGGGCACTCGGATTTGCGTATCCAAGCTGTTCAATAATGACCTGCATAATACCCTGATTTCCTCCATGACTATTCAGAAGTATAATATTATAAAAACCATGGTTCAAGACAGATTGAATAATTTCTTTTACTACCGTAGAAAATGTAGCATGACTTAGAGTGAGCGTACCACAAAAGCCCATGTGATGGTCCGAACAGCCTACAGCAGCAATTGGAAGAATCAGGACTTTGTCTCCAATTTCCTCATTGAGCAAGCTTGAAAAATACTCACCGATCATTCGATCGGTGGCTACGGGTAAGTGCGCTCCATGCTGCTCAATGGCAGCAATATTTAACAAAACCGGAGTCTGTTTATCAAGTTCAGCGAGCTGACCGGATGTTAATTGATCCCAATACATAAGTTTTCAAATTAGGAAAACAGATCACATTTTGCTTTCACCATGTGTTCTATTTTAGGTAAATTAATAAGTAGCCCTTCCTCCCGAAAGATCAAAAGTAAAGGCTGTTGAGAAACTTGCTTCAGGTGAAACAATAAATGCAGCAGTAGATGCCGCTTCCTCTAAAGTACCGCAACGTTTCATAGGTATTTTATCCGTCATATATTTCACCTGCTCATCCGGCAGACCTTCAACCATTGCCGTACGAATAACCGCTGGTGCGAGTGCATTGATTGTTATTCCGGTCTCGGCATATTCTTTTCCCTGAACCTTCGTCATACCGATCACGGCAGCTTTTGAAGTAGAATAGGCAAGCATTCCGGCATTACCTTCTTTTCCTGAAATAGAGGCAATATGCAGTACCCTTCCGTATTTATTTTTAAGCATTACAGGTAAAACATATTTAGAGGTATAAAATGAACCCATCAGATTTACATTTAGAACCATCAGCATATTCTCTGCCTCAACTTCATGGCTAAGTATATTTGTTTTTCCAACAATCCCTGCACAGTTAACAAGAATATCAATCCGACCAAAATGATTAGTTACATTTTGGATGGTCCTGGCTACCTCCTCTTCGTTTGTTATGTCCAAAACATAGATTTCGGATTCAGTTTTCAATAAGTTTCTTGTTTTTTGTAAACCAACAGTATCCCGATCAAATAGCGCAAGTTTAACCCCTTTTTGAGATAAGTTTACGGCTATTGCTTGTCCCAAGCCTGAGGCAGCGCCTGTAATAATTCCTATTTGATCTTTAAATTCAATTTTCATATTTTATTTAATCTTTATTTTAATTATTATCTACTAATTCCTGTAAACTAACTGTTCCTGATTTTCTAGTCAATAAATGTATGATCGTCCAGGCAAATAAATAGGTTAAACCACATAATAAAAATAATAGATTATAACCTCCAATTAAATTCCCGGCTGTTTTATAAGTATCCAGAATATAGCCCACAAATAAAGGGAAGAGCATACCTCCTACCGCTCCGGACATCGCTCCGATACCGGTTACCGAACTAACAGCTTGCTTAGGAAATAAATCGACCACTAATGTGAACACGTTGGTGCTCCATGCCTGATGTATAGCCAGTGTGAAACTCAGAATCCCAACAACCATCCATGCACTTGTAGCATATTGTGCGGAAAGTACGGTTAATTCCAGAATTGCAAAAATAAAAAGAGCAGTTTTTCTTGCTTTTAAGGTCGGCCAGCCTCTTTTTATGAGCAGCGAAGAAAAATAGCCCCCACCGATACTTCCCAAAACGGTCATGGTGTAGATAATCATCAACTCAGGACTTAAATTTGACATATTCAATTTAAAAGTAGAAGCAAAATATGAGGGTAACCAAAACATAAAAAACCAATAAATCGGATCAAGTAATATCTTTCCCGTAATAAATGCCCATGTTTGGGGGTATGTAAATAGTTTGAACCACTTAATTTTTACAACCTCTTCTGAGGCCTCCGAATCGAGTTTTTGTCCATCGTGAATATAATTATACTCTTCCACGGTTAGCCTTTTATGTTTCAACGGCACATCATAAACATACAACCATACCAATAGCCAAATAAAACCCACAGACCCCGTAATAATAAAAACCTCATGCCATCCATAGCTACTCAGAATCAAGGGAACAATCAGCAAGGCTATGATGATACCAAAACTAGTTCCGGCATTGAACAAACCGGTAGCCAAGGCTCTCTCTTTTCTTGGGAACCATTCGGCTATAGTCTTCATACCTGCCGGTACATTTCCTGATTCTGTTAATCCTAAACCAATTCTAGCCAGACCAAATCCGGTAACGCTTCTGGCAGCTGCATGAAGCATACCCATAATACTCCAGGCTGCAACCGAAATAACATAGCCCGGTTTTGTACCTATCCGATCGATGAACCAGCCCCAGCTTATCAAACCAACAGCATAAGCACCGGTGAATGCCATTACCAGAAAGGCAAAATCAGTCTCAGACCAAGAAAATTCTACCTCAAGAGTTGGTTTTAATAAACCAAGAATTTGCCTATCCAGGTAATTGATGGTGGTGGCTGAAACCAATAGCGTTAAGATGATCCAGCGGTAATTTTTTATTTTCAGTCCAGACATGTATTAGAA
>Ga0194133_10008783_pt1 | contig 11728 bp, 10 predicted proteins | sample TA2KigOf40mmetaG_FD_155448 | JGI IMG/M metagenome (GOLD analysis project Ga0194133, IMG submission 155448) | Freshwater microbial communities from Lake Tanganyika, Tanzania - TA2015055 Kigoma Offshore 40m | ecosystem: Environmental > Aquatic > Freshwater > Lake | place: Tanzania: Lake...
ACCCAACTCGGAGTTCCTAGATTCAAGTTATAGCGAAAACCATTTAAATCGATTATCTGTGGCCCCATGGAAGAGGAAAGCTCTGTGATTACCTGTAACATATCGTGACGCGCCATGAAGGCGTTTCTTAGAAACAAAAAACCTGAAAAGTAGAGTGCAAAACTCAAACCATAGCTTAAGCGCTCAAACGTTCTCTTCGGAGCCATATCGTAGAATCTCCAGTTTTAAAGGATGCCTTATGGATATGATAAGGCACCGACTCAATATTGACTTATTTTGCATAAGGTTTCAATCACTTCTCTTCATAGCCGATATTACTATTTTTCTGAGGACCATAAATGAGAGAGATTGTACATCGAAAACATACATACAAAGATACGATTGCATAATGTCAACCAACTTCCTGAAGAATGAGCCTAGGAAAATCCTTAGGAGAGTACGACATCTCTTGTGGCTGTTGGAAATCCGTATTGCTCATTCTTTGCAAAAACAACTCTCTCGTCGCAACTTAAACTTGTCTTTTCAAGTTTCGCGTTATAGACCAAGAACAACCCTTTCTTCTTCAAATTCACTTTCTCTTCCTCGGGTTGGAATCGTTGTTCAGGGTCCCCTTCTGGTTCGTGGTGACTTGACATTAAAGATTTGTGAATCTCTCGCCAGCAATTACCCGTCTGTACCAATAATTCTTTCCACGTGGCCTATCGCTGATAAATCATATTTTGAAAGATTTAGAGATTTAGGCATTAAGGTCCAAATATGTACTCCACCAACTTATCCTGGGCTGGGAAACATAAATCTGCAAATAACCACCACTAAGAGATTGCGCAGAAATTGGGCTGTGAATTTGTACTGAAGATGAGAACAGATACGTGGTTCAGCGAGTCTGACTTCCTTGACTATCTGTGCGAAGAGTTCTTACTTGAGTCAAGTAGATATGAATGCGAACCAATTATTGTGACTTCATTCAACACGAGCAAGGTACGTGAGTTTTCAATTAACGATCAGATTCAATTCGGGAGAATCTCAAACTTAATGCTTTTTTGGAATCCCCCTTTGGACATGAGGAGTGAGGAAGATCTGCCTTTCCCTCTTAATTCCGAAGAACCCACTAAACATTCACAAAATCGCCTTGCAGAAGTTTGGTTGGTTACCCATTATCTAGAATCTCAGCGTATCAACTACGAATTCACCCAGCAATCTTATCTTGAGGTTATAGCAAAGTACTTTGTCGTCATAGATGAATCTATTTTAGGGATGGTTTGGCATAAGGCTGTACTTCGGGACATGCGCACTCTGAGGTACCAGAGAAAGTTGTCAGGCAATCCAAATCTCTTAAGAAGTGATTGGATGAAAGCGAGACGAATATTGTTGAAGGGTGAAAAGTAATAATATTGTATTAATTAACTTCATCCAACAGAATTCTGATATTTTCCCTCAAGCTTCGATCTTTATGAAAAATAGTTCCTGCTCCACAAACTAACCGAGTTGCACCTGCTTCGAGAGCTGTTTTCGCATTGTTGAATGTAATACCACCATCCACTTCAACACGAACCTCGCTGGCGCTTTCTGAAATTGCCTTCGAAAATTTTTCAGTTGTGGCACTTATCTAATCTTCCAGTGAATTAATTTAGGATTTTGTCTCATGAACTCTTCGAAAGATAATCTAACTAAATTCTCAAGGGAAATCCCATCTGTGAGACCATATTTCTGCGCTAACCACGCACGACCCTCTTTGAGCAAGAGATCTGCATTTCTTGACGCTTCTTCCGTTACGATTAAATCGTGATGGTTTTGCAAATGACTTTCATTTTCATTGAAGGAAATTAGGGCAGTTCCAATCATACAGAAGTGATTTGTATAAATTCTCAAGGCTAAATCTATAAATGACAAGTAGCCTCGAAAATTATCAGGGTCAAAAACTTCTTTTCCACACTTTTGCTGTTGCAAAATAAAGTCCTTACTAAGAATTATAGGTCCTTCATTGAAGTGCCATCCAATTCCTATTCGACCATTTGGCAATATTTCTTTATAAGGGCTATGGGTAGGCAGCGGAACTATCGCAGCTACAGGAAATTTCTTATCTAAGGAGTCAAACAATTCATTTACTTTCATTTCGACTAGTTCTGTGTCATTGGGTAGCAAAAGAAGATAATCGGAGGGGGTTGATTGACTTGTCCACCACGAGATTGCCAAATTGTAGCCTCTATTAATGCGGAGTCCAAAAGCTTGGACGGCAGGCGCCTCTGACCGAACTACGGTGTACTTAGATATCTCGTCATTCCGAGAGGCTCCATCAACGACCCCTACAGTTCGAAAGAAATTAGACGCCTTAAGTTGATCAATTAAACGATCGGTTACAGCCTTAAGATTTCTATTTATTACAAGTGCATCGATCTTGAAATTATCCATAATAACCAAAATACCTCAAATACCGATCAATTGACTCTCGAATCGACTTTCGCAATATCTTATCAAGATCGAAACTTTTAGATCTGATCTTTGATTCTAATTTATAGATCGCTTCCTTTATTTCCTCGTCAGCAAAATGGTAATGACCTGCTATCTCAATCTTATCACGGTCTGTTGCTGCACTCCCGGGCATTAGCCATTTCTCCCAACGTTTCTTACTTATTACTCTTTCGCCAAATAGTTCAATGAACCAATTCTCCTTTGTCTCACCTGCTATTTTTAGGAGTGAACGAGTCTCCGCAACACCGAATTCTGGAGCGACATTTGCTGCAGGGATTCCGAACAACCTATGCCAACGCAAACTTTCGTCTGGTAAGTAATCTGCGTTATGTTCTTTGAGTAATATCCCAAATTTTTCGCAAATCTTCAGAATCTCTGGGATTTGGAATGAGGGCGATAACATATCCTTGACAGGTATATGGGTTGAGAACGATCCAATATTCCTAGTTTCTTTAACCTTAGTGCCCGTCTGGAGAACGTAAAACTTTGGTAGAGGAAGATTTTGAGACTTTAATTGATTAGCAATCTTTTGAAACTTTTCTTCAGCAATACTTGGTAAGTCTGGGACCATGGACTGTTCATCTGCCCCCACTTCATATGTAATGCTCTGCCCACCTCGACGGCCAAAACAGAACGAATACAATTCAATTAAGTCTTCCTGTACACCAAGTTCGCTTCTCCCTAAATTCAAGCCCAAACTTGGGTCAAGGTGCAGAATATCAAAATCTAATTCAATGTCTACGGCAAGGGATATTTTAGCTTCTTCCATCGCGCTTTCATGAGAAATTACTTGTTGAGCGTCATCGAACATCTTAAACTGCCAAGGCCCCGAATGGTCACGTGAAAGAATCACATAATTCCCATAGTCACGATCTCTCACAAATTTTACAAATTCTTCAGTAGACCAAGACTCCACATATCCCCCCCCAAGGTCGTGGCATTCAATTTGTCGACGAGATGGAATCAGGGCGATGGGAAACTTCAGTTGATTTGCCAACAGAATTGTTTCCTCGACGATCCGTTTTGACATCGGCCCAACGCCTAGCATAGTTATGCGCTCATCTCTCATCGAAGAATAAAGAGATTCGAACCTACTCAAGTCCTTCAAACCCACTCTCATGTTTCACAGAATACCTAATTATCATTAGAATTTCGGCGACAACACCTCGTCCGCCTTCCGTAATAAGAGAATAGTCGACGTTATCATGAACAGGATAGAATGCGTCGTTCGGACAAAATGCAAAATCTGCAACTTTAAGAGCTGGAATATCACTCAGTGAGTCTCCAACAAAGACAACTTTTCTTTCTTGGGTTTTGAGGTTCTGAATAAACTCTACTCTATTTTCGGCACTTACGATTTCCAAATGTAATCCGATATCCGACATACGTCTCTTCGATATTTCACTTCCGCGAGTATCTGCAGATATAACTATTACTTCAAAAAACTCTTTCAGTTTCTTAAGCGCCTCAGCATCGTGAGGCCCAAATCGCTTCAATTCTTTGCCTTCTTTGCTATACCAAAAAGTGCCGTCAGTAAGAACTCCATCTAGATCAAAAACAAAAGTTAACTTTTGCGCACTTTGTCGTAGAGCTCTGTGAAGTAAGTATTTACTGAAACGCAATACTCCTCCATTCAGAATTAATGGAGTGAATAATGTCTTCAGATAACTCTTGATTTGTATAAATCGCAAATTGCTTCGCAAAGACTTTTAAATAAAACTCTATGCCTGAAAAATATGGAATTTGAAGTCTTGTAGCTAACTTTTCTAGTTTCTTCCCATTTATCACCAAATCAACAATGTATTGAACAGTATCTAATTTCTCGATTGGGGATGAGTTTCCATCCATACCAATTGGAGTGCAGTTGATAATATTTTCAGCTGCTATCGCCCTTTGGTCCCAATTACCCAATTTGCGAGAAAAAATATAATGTGCCCTCGACATTTTAGACAAAACAACTGAAAAGAGTTTGCCCATAGCCCCGTCTCCATATATTGCTATATCTCCGGTAGCTAATTGCGATATCGAACTCTTCACCCCTTGTAGGTCCGTATTGAATCCTACAACTTTACCTTCTCGACTAATCTTGAGTGTGTTGATAAATTTACCGTTGAAGGTATCCGCATCAATTTCACTACATAGTTTGTAAACATCGCTTTTGAATGGCATTGAAACGCTGATACCTGAATAAATTCCTGATTTTATTAGGCTATAGATTTCTTGTAAACTTGTACACTTGAATGCGCAATAAGTTGCTTCAATTGCAAGTGACTGAAAGGCGCGTGAGTAGAAAAAGGTGCCGGTTTTGCCTGGATTTACGGAAACGCTACAAAAATTCATTTATTAATTTCTTTCCTCTTGGTTAAGTTGTTTTAATGCATGAAAAAACAGAAGATCCGAAAATGGTCTCGAGTGGAGTGGGCTCATGTTGAGATAAATAAGTGAAACAAGCAATTGGATCTTCTCCCAATCAAAACCATTATCCGAGCAAAACTGCTGAAGAGTGTCCTCTAAAACTTCCTGGTTATTGCAAGAAGGAAAATTGAACTTAACATCGGTACTCTTGGTAAGAAACTGAAAATTGCCCCGCTTGACCTCGGAATAGTCCATCCGAATTCCACCGAGTAACTTTGCCAAATCGTAGTGGACATCCCCGCCAGTGAGACACTCTCCAAAGCTTGTACGCCAGTCAATTAATTTAAATTTGCCATCTTCTTGATACACAATATTATCGAACTGAAGATCTCCATGAATCTTTCTGGGTACTATTGATTTCATGACAACTTCCCACTGTATTGAGTTCAAAATATCACTTGGACACACATCATATTCGTCATTTATCAAGAAGTGAGAGTCAAAGTTATAAGGCAAATTTTTCCTTATCAAATCAATTCGCTTTAGGGTTTTGTCTACATAAAACTCAGGTACGCTTTCCTCGACTTTTTCTGACGTAGGCACCCAAAGTTCAGACATTAGCCAATCAAGCAAATTACTGAAACTTTCATCATTTACCCTGTTGTAAAAAGTTTTACCGATGATTTTTTGATAATAGAAAAAAGGCTTCGCTGCTCCAACTCTAGTTGGATATACTCTCGGTAGATCATGGGGTTTAATCTTCTTTTTATCTAATTCATTTATGTCTTTAAAATATTTAACAATAATCTCTGGTAATACATACGTAATCTCGTGCGGTTTTGAGAAATCATATCTAGATTCAAGTCTTTTATTCTTGAAATACTCCATAGGAGTTCCAAAGTCCTTCCAACTAAAAACTTCAACTACTTTAAAAGTTGAATCTAGCATCGGAACAAATTCGTTGACCTGTAAGTGTTGTAAACGTTCAATGAATGAACGTCCATCTTTTACATACATTAGTCCCGTGAAGATTTTTGCCTTATTGAGGTGATTATAAGCACCCTTAAACTGGATCTTGTTGATACGTCCTAAAATTGGCTCAATAGTTGTGAAATCTTCTGGGCTCTCCACACTAGCTAAATCAGCCACGAAGACTGTGCTTTCATTGGGTTCGTTCCGAATTAGTTCTCCTAATTCGTCACCAAATATCCCATCGCATGGAAGGTACCAAAAAGAGTCACTCACAAAAGCATGGGCGGCAATCATGGACTTTGCGGTTCCAGAATCGGCAGATAAATAATCGGTTACTTCGACAAAATCTAATTTCCTATGCGGAAAACAAATTTGTATAAAATTTCTAACTTGTTCACTTTTATAACCCGCTAGGATAAGGATCTCATGCTCGATTGGAATTTTTGAAATTATATGCCAAAGTAATGGAGCTTCCTTATATGGTAAAAGCCCCTTGTGCAAATCTCTATGAATCACCTGCATTCGGCTTCCTACGCCAGCGCATGCAATAATAACTCTAGTGGCGGTGTTCAGAGTCAATCCTACCGTTACCACGTCCAGAATCATCCGAAATCCGAATTACATCATCAAGTTCAATCGAGCTGCATTCAATAAAGACCAAATCTGTTCTTGCTAAGACTCGATGTACGTATCCGGGTGGCACATCGATTACCATTTCCGGAACTAGCTCAATCTCCCGCAAATCAGAGTAAATTTTTTCCTCTAAATTGATTCGATCATCAGAACCGAGATAGTCCATTACATTTATTGGGCTTTCTGACAACAAAAAAATTCCCGATCCCGATAAGACGTGATTAGTTTCGAATTTATACTGATGCACTTGTAAACTAGATCTCATCCCGGCCAGAAATGTAATACGCTTAAGCGCGTAGGGGGTTTCACGGCCATCCGCTAGCCACATTTCTTGGCCCCAGGGCTTTTTTACAACTTTAGTTGATGAATGCCTAACTCGCTCCACTTATTTATTCCTCTCTCTTTTACAAGTAGTTTTCTACTTGGACAAATTCAAATCTTCTTTCAGGATGAGCAATCTGAAGATATTCCTTAACGTGATCACCGAAATGCCCTAGAGTAACAACGAAATTTACGTTTTGTGGATAACTTTCAACAATCCAGGATAAGCTCGCTTTGTTTCCGATGGGCCGCAATGACTTATTGGTGAATTTAGTTAAGTCCCCAAGCCGTGACCCTATTCCTGAAGTTGTTATTAGAACTTTATAGTCTGACTCAGGCTTCATAACAGAATACTACTCCGACATACAGATGATATGCTTTTTCTTGTTCACTCTTGACAATTTTTGTTTATTTTAACACTCCCCACACTCATCTACCTCTTTTTGGATTACTAGCATTATCTGAACTCCATGCGCCAAGGAGAGCTCTCATAGTAAGTAATGAAAAAAGAATTACCATAAGTAAGAAACAATTTTGCAACACTCGCCAATAATAATCGGTCCTTATCTCTATAAAACCTTTGTCAGAGTCAATTTCAAAACTAACGCACGATCTGCAAATTTCCGCATTTCCTATCGACTCTAGTTTTGGGGAGTAAAAATCTCTTACGCTCCACCTGGTTTGAGATAACTGTACAAAGTACTCTTTATTGGCGTTAAAATTCTCTATCTCGTAATCTAAACTAGTTCTCTCTAGATAAACGCTTAAGTTGTACCTTACTACCGCAGGGATGAGGTTTTGGCCATTCCACTCCCAAAATCTAACTCCACCCAATCTACATATTTCCTCAAATCTAGATCTTTCTCCTTGTAATGATGAAGCTTCTATATCCGACCTGACTGGCGCATTATTTGCATCTTTGATAGTTCGTAGATCAATGCAATAAGATCTTTTTAATTGCAATGCTAAAGCATCGTAAGTGGTCATTTTGGATTTTGTGGACATATTTAGATAAGTTTTAGTTAGACTTCCAGTAGCCTCTTTGTCCAATTCAATCTCTTGTTCTCTATTAACGATATTTATCAATGGCAATTTGGATTCCTGGACAGGACTTGATGAGAAAAAAATTACTAGATTTGAAAAGAGAATGAGGAAATACAAAACTCTCTTTGCCTGAATTTCCTTCTTGACTCTTGTCCAATTTTTTTGTGATGATAGTTTGCGAACTAACAAGTGTCCAATAACGAAGATTGCAGTAAGACCTATCGCGAAACTCTCTTGTCTTGCCAAAAATAGGACTACACACGCACTAGAGCTAAGTAAAAGAATTCTCTTGACGTTGGCCAGATTTTGACTGTCGATTGTCACTACTGTTAAGAGTAAAAGAAATGGTTTCACTGTTGCTGAGAAGAACGATAAGTGCCTTACATAGTCCATTCCTGGAAATTGATAGAGTGCTGTGGAGAGTAAACTAAAGGGAAGAGTTACAACCAGTATCCCAGTCACTATCGAAAGAATTGGTAAAGGGTAACTAATTCTATGTTTATTCATTTTAGACATAACAACCAAAACTAAAATTGGCAACCCTGTTAGAGAAGTGAATAGAGTGAAATCTAAACTACTTGGATTTGTTTCTCCGAGAATACTTATCAGCTTTGAAGGTCCCGAAGCTCCTCCATAGTTTAGAAAGTCGTTAAATGTGACGGTGCCATCGTAGTTTCGAGCACCCGGGCTTATAATCGCCGACTCCGCTTTTAAGATTAAAGCATTCTTTAGCACAATAAAGATCAAGGTTGGTATAAATACAACCAAGGCGAGCATAGTTGAAACTTTTCTCATTTCATATATGCAATCTTTGAACGGGAGTATCTTTTTATAAGTCAAAAGAAGAATGAATAATTCCAAGTAGTAGAGGAATATGGAAAAATAAATGGGATGACCAAGTGGGATAAAGAGAATATTTATAGAAACGAATATGAACCATCTTCTAGGATGATGCCTAATTAAAACTACTATTGCCAGCAATAAGTATGTCACTTGAAAGAAGAGTTGGTAATTGAACCAGATTTGCCATAACGGAAAGTTAACTGTTCCAACAATCACTATTCCAAATTTCGCAGATTCCCTCGAAACATCTAGAAGAGTGAAAATTTTCCACCATAACAATCCTAGAATGATGGATGAAGATAGATAGTAGACATTGAACAGTATAGAAGGAGAAGTATTAAAAAGTGCTCCAAACAATAGTGCAGGTAAAGATTCAACTGACACAGTGTCCCATGCAGAACTTGCAATCCCAAACCTTATGTTTGGCAAGTAGGTTGTCAGAGATGCCTCAAAATGTAGAGACTGTGTTATTGCATATAATTTCTGAGTAAACACTAACGTATCGTGAGATGGGTGAATTTGAATGAGTTTAAATAGCAAGAGATTTATTGTGGGTAAGCCTGCCGCCAATAAGATCAATTCAAAAACTTTCCGAATTCTCTGCAGCGTCATAAAGCCTTATTTAATCATTATCTTGGAGCACTGAACAACTAATCGAGTATTGTTTCATGATTCCTGTGTCGTAAAGATTAGACAATTTGAATACCCCACGATATCTTTCTTGACACAACTTCTCCAAAATCGAGATTTCCAATTGGTTGGGGCGATCACTTCGCCCATTAAATATTAATCCTGTTGAGAGAAAATGCTTCTCAAATGTCCAACCATTCCTTAATAACAGTTGAAAGTTAGATTCAGGATGGTCAAGAGTCCAGCCAGAAGCGTAGAACTTACCGGGTAGAGTGCTTGGGCTATCAAAGGGACTAATCAAAAACTCAAAGGGTAATTGATCACCCCAAATAAAAACTTCGGATTTATATGGCAACTCACGATAGTTGTCTATAAAAACTTTTTTAGTGTTATTTAGTTTCGCTTGTGAAAATAATTGTGTCAATATCATCATCCAGCACAAAATAACTACCCCAATTGTCATGCTTGTATTCTTTCTTGTAGCTTTCATATAGTGCCTTCTTGCCCTAACTCCAAACAAGGTCATACAAATAGAAAGAACTATGACTGGGTACATCACTTGCTTCCCAGGCTCCTTTAATAATAAGCCAAGCACAAAAGCGGTCACAAAAGGGATACTAAAGGAAATGAATTTCTCGTATCCTGAACCAGATCGCAAAACTAAAACAAAGAGCAAAACGATTAAAATCGGAAATGAGGTGAAAATGGAAATGAATGAGTTAAAGCCCGTTTGCAAATTAAAATCATATCCGGATGGGAGAATGCCAAGGGGACCAATTTTTAAGTCCAAACCTTTAATTAGGGCGGCTGGATTATAAATCGAATTGTCAAACAAGAACCAATTTGAAATCAGATCAAATTCATTTCTTGTTACTCCATTCCTCCAATAGAAGGCGCTCCAACCAATGTAATCCGTAAATATTGGCCTTATTGATTTCGCACTTCTCAATCCAATTGCAGAATCTATTCTAGATTGATTAATGAGTGTTACAACAAAAAACGTTAGTAAGGCTGCTAACACGTAAAAGGTGCTTTTCTTGATAGCATCTCTTCTGATCCAAAAAATACTCAAGGAACTTATTAGAATCGTTGTCAATGGTCTTACCATGAAAGCAAGACTTAGTAGGATGCAGGCTCCTACAATAAATTCCTTAGCTTGCCTTTTGGGAAACTTGAAATCATTTTGAAAGTATAGAAGTTGCATACCAATACATGCTGAAATGCCAGAAGTCATAGAAAATTCCGGTCTTAAAAAGGGAAAAAACAAAAACACTAGTGTAAAAATAGATATTCTTGTAGGGCTAAATCCCGAGTATTTTGAAACTTTAATAAAGTAAATCATACTTAATGTCAGAATGAAGTATGTGACGATTACATGTCGACTAACTAATAGATGCGGAATAGCACTTAGTAGTGTCCCGTAAATGTCTGTGCTAACCATAAGATGCGTTGATTCTGAAGCCATCCCAAGATTTCCTTCACTTATTGATTGAATCCCCAGATCGTCGTTACGCAACCAGATGGGTCGGAAATTTGTAACAATAATCGTAATCCAAACTGTCGGTACCGATAAGTAGCCACCGTATTTACGGTAGATCTTTCTTGTGATCTTCCGAATCTCAATCATGAATTTCTATAATTCTTGTATTTTTCTGACTGCTGATAGCGCACTGTTCACAACGCTCTTAACGCTGAGTTCCTTCAATTCCACATAGAGCGGGAGTCGAACAATTCGCTCACTCAAATTGACTGAGTTTTTACATGCCTTCACCGACTTGCCGAACTTCATTCCCGCAGTACTGTTAGCTAGGTCTTCATAGTGAGAAACAGTGGTGATACCCTGGAGTGCCATTTCGTGAATAAATTCATCTCTGGCGTTCCTATTGGGTGCTTTAATAGCAAAAATGTGCGCTACCTGGTTGTTTAGCTTCATAATCTGCCAATCAAATTCCCCTATCGAGTTTAGCCCAATCGAATATTCCTCGACTATTCTTTTTCTTGACGTGAAGATGAAATCAATGTCTTGAAGTTGAGACCATAGAATTGCACAATTAACTTCTGCTAGTAAGTAACTGCTCCCTCTTTCTACCCATGAATATTTACTTACCTTGCCAAGCTGAAATTCATGGCGGTTTGTCCCCTTCTCTCGCATGATTCTTGCTTTATTTGCGAATTTAGGATTCCGTATTAACAATGCACCCCCTTCACCACACTGGATGTTTTTTGAAGCGTGAAATGAGAAGGCAACAAAATCACTCTGAAATTCTTTATTTACCCAAGTCGCTTCCCCAAAATTATGAGCAGCATCTTCAATCAAGATGAGATTATTCTCTTTTGCAATTTTTGAAAGGGAAATTAGAGATGGCCTATTCCCGCCATAATTTACCCATGTGATAGCTTTTGTATTTCTATTAATAAGCTTCTCAATACCCTCCAATTCAATGCACCCAGAATCCGAATT
>Ga0194133_10008784_pt1 | contig 11727 bp, 16 predicted proteins | sample TA2KigOf40mmetaG_FD_155448 | JGI IMG/M metagenome (GOLD analysis project Ga0194133, IMG submission 155448) | Freshwater microbial communities from Lake Tanganyika, Tanzania - TA2015055 Kigoma Offshore 40m | ecosystem: Environmental > Aquatic > Freshwater > Lake | place: Tanzania: Lake...
ACTCATCCTGTTGACCCTACTTTTGGAAACACAGGATTTGAAGTTGTAAATTCAACTGAAGACAGCGTTCAAATGTTTCTGACAATAAACTCACCAGCAGATTCCACTTGGGTTCAATCTGTTGACGGCATTTTTGGTATTCCAGCAGGTTCAGGATTACAAGGGTCTGTATGGTTGCAACCAAACGATACTTTGTCTTATACACCTACATTACAATTTTCAGGTAATGTATCGTTCGGAACTACTCCTGCACAATGTCCAACAGAAAGTTGGCCTACAGGTGTTAATATATTCGAATGGAGCACAAATGTCCCCAAAGGTGCTAATGAAGGGCTTGATTTAAGTTGTGTTGATGGTGTTAACTGTATAATGCACATAGATTTGATTGATGGACCTGATTGGATTGCAGATACTATAAGTGTTCGAACAATAGAAAATAAATTTATTGGAGGTAATACTGGTATTCCCGGTGTTTTCCCTTATGGATGTCCAGGTTGTACAAACACAGACGGAAAAGCCGCCTGTCAAACACCTAACGAAACACCAAATACTGAACCAATTTGTACTCCAACAAGAGGTACAGACCAAAAAGGTGGTAAAATAAGAATAACATTCAAAGGATATATTGAACCCGCTAAATAAATGTATAAATTTTTAGACTTTATTTTGAATTTCTCAGATTACCACACCAAAAATGGTTTTTATAAAGCTATTGTGTGGGCTATAATTACTATGGTTCTACTTACAGTGTTATTAAATAATATATTATAAGATTTTTATAATCAAAACAAAAGAAATACAAATTATTACATCACAATAAACCCTGAACACTAAAAAGTTCGGGGTTTATTATTATATTTGTATTACATTGGAAAGTAGCTCAGTTGGTAAGAGCTTTCGTCTGATACGCGAAGGGTCACAGGTTCGAATCCTGTCTTCCCAACATTACGTTAGATCTTTGTATAAAAAAAATAAGTCTCCTTAGCTCAGTGGTAGAGCATCTCGCTGTTAACGAGAGGGCCCAAGGTTCGAAACCTTGAGGGGACGCGTAAAAAATTATAAGTTTTAATATTTGAATTATTGTAAATAATGGCACATCCTAACTTACATGCCGAATCTTCGGCAAAAAAATTTGGTGGTAAACCTCAAGACTACATCCATTTACACGAATGGTTGGATGAAACTAAGGGTTGGATTGGTGATTCACTTCACAGGATGTTCAGACATCATGCTGAAGGTATATTCGAAATGGAAAAAAAGTTCGGTAGTGAGTTTCAAAATTCCGACAATAAAACTGTATACACAAGATACGTGGGAGAACAACATGTAAAAGAGGATTGTTTTGGATATATTCCCTCAGCGAAAGAATGGTTGATGAACATCCAAAACAAGAACAAACCTCAGTGGATGCTCAGAACCCTCAAAATGAATAGTACAGATTCCGAAACTCCGACATCTCTATAAGACCTAAGTCTCGATATCTATTGTCTGCCATCTGATTGTACTCATAGAAAGGATTGGTGAATTTAATAGGATTGGAAGATCCTCTTCTAATTACTCCAACACCCCAATCTGTGTTGATTGTATTTACAACAAGATCTTCTCTGTGTGATCTGAGATTATAGATTACTTTCCAAACCGTACCATTCCAAGGTTGTTGTTGTCCATCAACATAATAATCTTCACGTTGCATGAAATATGACTCTGGATTACTGTCATGAAGGAAAATAAAGCCGTTAGGATTTAGGTGATATAAAGAGTTTTTAACGTCTCTCATGACTTGTGTAGAAATATGTAATCCATCTATGAAGATAACATCCCATCGAAATCCTGAATCTAAGTCCAAATAGCCATTTTCTAATCCACTGAAAAATTCATCGGAGGTCATTTGATATTTTACGGTGTTATTGACAAATTCAAGACCTGGATCTACACCCATTTTATTTTCACAACTTATTAAATCAAAACAATCTGATGGATCACAAACACCTATTTCCAAATAATTTCTGAAATTATAACGATTAATTACTTCATTTATTATGTCATATCTGTAAACGTAATTCACAGTCAAAAGATATAACGACTTTATTGAATTGTAAACTTTGATTATATTTAATGATATGGAGAATATTTTGACACCTGAGGAAAAAAAATATCTTAGGTTTTATGCGAAATATATTAAATCATATGGCGAAGATGAAACCACTTTTCGGATATATGATTGGACACCTGATTACAGAAAAATTGTTGGTAAATTGAATTCTGAAGAAAATTACTATCTTGAAATACCCGAGAGAATTGGACCAATTTTAAATAGAATTTCTGAATCTTTAGCCAGTTATGAGCCAAGCTACGAAAGTGATGACATATCCGAAACTTGGGCAAATTTTATAATTAACAGTTATAACAATAGTATTGAGGTCCAATTTTGTTACAGTTATCAAACAAAAGAAGATGCGCCAATGAGTTGGGATAAGGAAGAAATCAAAGATGACGAAAATTTATCGAAAATTATGGATGAATTGTCTGAGTCTAGCTTACAAACTTTAACTGTCTATTTTAATGGAGGGGGTGATAGTGGACAAATCGAGGAAGCCAGGGATGAAAATGGAATTGAAAGAAACTTATCAGCAGCAATTGAAGAATGGTGTTACAATCAATTAGAAAGTAATTATGGTGGATGGGAAATAAACGAAGGTTCGAGCGGATCATTTAAATTCTATGTAAGACAGAAAGAAGTAATCTTGGACTTCGGTTGGTATAATGAAAATAGTGAAATGGATACAATTTACGAAGAAAAGTTTGACAAATAAAAAAAGTTTACTATATTATTTAATAATTATAAAAAAAGAGAGAGCTACAACGTTTAATTTGGTCTACACCAACAAATTCATGTAGTTCATACTTGATAATATCCTGATGTATAGCAATATACAAACCCTAAGCGACAGAAATGAAGTTTGGGGTTTTTTTATTTAAGGAATATCCTATATCTTTGTGTTGATTGGCCCCGTCGTCTAATGGTTAGGACACCACCCTTTCACGGTGGATATTTCGGTTCGAATCCGTGCGGGGCTACAAAAGTCTTAAATTCGAGCAATAAATTGTCTTAAATTTGAGCAATAATAAATAAGGTCGGGTGGCCGAGTGGTTTAGGCGGAGGTCTGCAAAACCTTCTACACAGGTTCGATTCCTGTTCTGACCTCAATAATGGAATGTAGCTCAGCTGGTAGAGTACTATTCTGATACGATAGTTGTCGGCGGTTCGAGCCCGCCCATTCCAACAAATAAAATGTTATGAGACGTAAAATTATCTTTATTGATGTAGATGGACCACTGGCATGGGGCACTTGGGGTGACGGGAGAGTTACGCTCAACGAAGCAAGCAAGACCTTCACAATTCCATACCCTTGGGTTGAGGAGGATTGTCAAGCTTTACAAAAGATTTGTGATGAAACAAATGCATCACTCGTTGTAAGTTCAGATTGGAAAAAGCATTTCAGTTTTATACAACTGAAAAGAATCTTCCAATACTACGGTATAACCGCTCCGATTGTAGATATTACAACTCATCAAGACTTATGGAATAAGATGAGCAGACCAGCAATCGAATGGGAAAGAGCATCTGAAATCACAAAGTGGGTGAAAGACAACAAAATCTCCAATTGGATTTCAATTGATGACATGAAACTTGATGGGCAATACAAATGGATGAAACCAAGAGTTCCAATGTGGAGACACGTACAGGTAGATGGTGATTGGGGTAAAGGTGGTAGATTAAGAGATAAAATTGATGAATGTATCAAAAAATTGGAAAAATAAACATATCTTTGTGTTATGAAAATGAATAGAGCGGATTTGACATTCAAATAAAATATTATTACAATTGATTATGAAACTATTTTGGACTTATTATGTTATTTCTGTTATCTACTGTGAAATTAAACTTTTTATAACATATAAGAAAGAATCAACGGCTGGTGCATTGAATATAACACCAGCTTTGGATGCAATTATGGTATTAATTTTGGGTTGGGTAATTGCCCCAATTGACTTTTTTTTGACTTGGATAAAATACTACAAGGAAGCTGAGGAAGCCAGACGAAGAAATTCTGATGGTAATAACTCTTTATAGGTTTTTGCGAGTTGTTTTGGGATTAAAAAAACTTTCGTTAAGTTATAATACCCATCAAACTTTTGAATCGTGAAATATTTTCTTGAATCGATTCATTTTTACTAACAGTATTCTTACTCAACCAATCAACCCAACCGTAACTTTTAACCTTATCATTCATTGATACGGTTTTCGTATTTTTTGAATCAAAATCTAATGATCTAAGTGGGTTAGTTAACAAATCCAAAATAGGGTCCTTTCTAGAATCTAAACTTGGTTTATCTTTTGGTTTATTAGGATCTTTTTCCTTCGACTCATCTTCAAACTGTTTAAAGCTCATTATTGTTTTAGATCTATCCAAAATTCTGACAATAGTATTTTGTCCAGCAATACCCAAAACTTTATTTTTTGGTATATTTTGACCCGCCCTTACTTTGATATTTTCTACAGAACAAAACTCAGTATAATAGGTTTTCTTATCGATTGCATGTTGAACAGTTATTGAATTTTTGCAATTATTTTTATCACTGATATCGACCACTTTACCGATATCGGGGTTTAACACCTTTTTTCCTTGGGAAATTGTATACTCCAAACTAGAAATATATCTTCCGTTTGAAAGTTCATAATCTTCATTGATCGGTGTTATAAAATCTCTATGTTCGAATTGTAAAATGGTGGCGTTTTTTAAAGGCTCTAATATGCCTTGTAATATTGGATCTTTATCCCTTTGTGATATATCTTTGATATTTCTGTTAGAAAATTTTCCACTGAAAAAATCATCCCAATTTGTTTTACCACTATCGTCAGATGGCGTCGCACCTGATAATGAAATATCAGAAGAACTTACATTTACCTTATCGATATATTGCATTGGGTCAACGAATTTACCATCTTTTTTTAGTGAGAAATGTAAATGTCGGCCATCACTTCTACCTCTACCTGGATCATTCGCACCACCACCACTTACCCCAATGATATCACCCTTTCTAACTTTTTGTCCTTGTCTAACATTTATTTTTTGCATGTGACAATATCCTGTTTTGAATCCATCAGGATGAGTTATAATAATTGTACCACCACAACTATCGTTTCTAATTTCTCCAACCTCTACAACACCATCAAGAGGAGATTTAACGTTTGCTGCATTAGCCGCTAAGTCAACACCATTATGGTTTCTACCCCATCTTGGTCCAAACTTTGAATTTACAGATGTGTTATCAAGGGGTGAGGAAAGTACAACCTCATTTATAACCTTTTTCATATACCATAAATACCCATTAAAAGAAAAAACCTACTTATTATTCGGCCTCATTCTTTTTATCCAAACCATATTTGATGTATTTGTACCAAACCCGTTCGTGTATGTAATATTGGATTGGTTTATAAAGTAACTCTATGACGCTGAATGCTGCACCAACTTTGACAGATCCTGTTGCAAACCACATTATGATAAATCCTATTAACGTGCTGATTATACGATAACTTATAGTTTTTGCAACGTGTCTTCTACTCTGTACCATTAAACTTCGTAGGAATTTACTAATTCAGATATATCAAGTCCCTCCCACCCCCGATCCCTGTTCAAATTTATACCAAGGGCTCTCGGAAGTTCAGGATTTTCTGGATCCTTATCGTTTAAGATTACTCTTGTACCCCTTCCCAAGTTCATCACAAGTTGATGATACTTTACACCAAGTTTTTCCAACTCTTGTTTTGTAAATAGTTCATAAGTACTTGGACGAGCAGTGGTGATAACAACAACAGCACCTTCATCATAATAATTGTTTACTGTGTCAATGACTTCTTGAATTGGTGTTAATACAGCTGTTGAAAGTTCACTAAACTTACGATATTGAACTAATGTACCATCAATGTCGACAAATAACGTTGGATTTTTAATTGTTTTACTCATTGCTCAAGAAAAAATGTACCCCCTTACTTCGGTAATCACCAAACGAAAAATCGAAATTTTTATATTGAATCGACGTTACGTAGTCCTCACCTTCAATATCGGTAATGTTTATTTTTAGATTTGAAATATTAAAAGGTTCCTGATCGGCGACATTAATTTCGAAAAATTGTCCTTTTACATGGTCCTCAGCATAAACCGTATCGTGATTATAAATTTCGAACATTTCTGAGTCAGGATGATTTAATTCTTGAAACAATATATTCTGTACTTCCTCTTTGTATATGGTTCCGTTTTGTTCATCAAATACTGTAATTTCAGAGTTTTCGGGAATAGCACCAATTATTGGGGATTCGCCAGAAATCAGCTGATCTGTTTCAACATCTAATATATCTGCGACATCTTCCAAAATACACTCGTGTAAATTCAAGTGTTCTAATTTTGACCTTTCTTGAGGATTAATTCTGTGTTGATTTATTTCGGATCCACGTCCTTGTAAGATGATGGTAAATTTGTGCATAAATTTAATTTTAGAGCGGGAGACCAATATCGTACCGGTCATATATTCCTTGGAAGGATATCTCTCTACCAAATGAGCTACCTCCGCTTAAGGTTTAAAATAAATTTAAAAATTAAATATGTCAAGTGAACAGTGGTTGGTGGGATTCAGTACCTCGGGGTCGACTCCCTTTCACTGCTGCAGTCAGTTACACCAACATGTTCACCATCCGTTAAAATGTGATATTATCACTTGGTTGATCCCAATCATCTGAGTCAACATCTTTTGGATCAAGTTCTACCTCGATACTGTAGTTATAAATCATAAAAAAAACGGGTTTTGTGAGCCAAAGACAGGAATCGAACCTGCGACCTACTGATTACAAATCAGTTGCTCTGCCTGCTGAGCTACTTGGGCGTTCATTTTAATTACAGCAAAAATAAAATTTTTTATTCCAAATCCAAATTTTTTTTGTTTAAATCTAAAATAGTTTTTTTTCCAGTTTTCCAATCAAGCCAAATATCCATATTTTTTAATTGTTCAAGAGTATTTTCATGAACTAAAACAAATCCTTCAGGTGCAACACCTTCGAACTTGAGAACTGAGCCGCGTTCATCAAGAATTTTTTTTATATCTATCATGGTGCAAATTTAGAAAATTTAATTGTTATAATTTTCCTTTACCATATTTATATTAGAATATAGTTCGAGGACATAACTTTTAAACAAAAAATTTATGGACGATGCAAATAAACAGGGGCACTTGGCAGAAAACTCTTCAAGAGAATCTGTCTCAAATATTTTTAATGTTGGCACTGTTTTTCAATCCATTTGGATTCGATGCCGTTCAGTATTCCCTAATATTACTGACAGGAAGTTTATGGAAAGCGAACTTCATTTTGTATTGTATTGCGGGATTATTTTTTGGGCTGTATATCTACTTTCGAAAATTATCTAAAGTGCTGTAAGTTTACCAGATTTGAAATCTTCAAAATTTGGTCCTTTGATTAGAAAGAACTCTTTTCCAACTTTTCTATAATTCAAAATACCTGCTCGCTTCGCAGCAGCAAAAAACGATGAGTGCTGACCTCTGAGTTCTCTAGATGATTCAAATCGGGAATCGCCCCTTGTGTATTTTGTTTTACCATCACTATCAACCTTCTTTAGGTAACCAATATCTGTGAGGAAATCTAATTTTGTCCCAATTTTACCCGCATCAAGATACTTTACTAGTTTTGATATCAAACCTTTGTTTTTTCCAAAAGTATATCCATAACTCGAAGTGAAAACTGTAAGTCCTCCTGATACTTTTTTTTGTAGTTCAGGGTTCTGTTCAACTTTATTTTTAACACTGTAACTCAACCATTTTCTTATACTGTCTGCGGTATTTTCAACAGTGCCTAAAGTAATGGTAGTATTAAGGTCTAAATTCTCCACTCCCAAGTCTAAGTAGTCATTTTCCTCTGATGGATCGTTTCCCGAAAAACCAACGTCAATTTTGAATACATTTCTTTGGAATCTTTGATCGTTAATTAAATCCCCATATACTATCATAATTGAGTATGAATCAATAACCTTCGTATCATCATTCTTTTTCAGATAGATCGTAAGTTCACCCATCGCGTGTCCTTTCATCCCTTCGATATTTTCAAACCCATCAATTGAAATACCTAGTTTTGTATCAGCTTTAAGGAATCTATCAAGTTTGTCATATCTTCTGTAATTGCTAAAAACTTGATAAATTAATTGGTTCTTGGTGTTTTCTGTATGGGTCTTTTTGTAGTCCTGAATTGCATCAACCATTTCTGAGAATGCAAATTTGAATACATCAATTTCTCTTTCATTCATTGATTTATCCTGAGTGTCCCACCAACTCTCTTTACCTGAATCATCGTAATGTACGGCAACTTTGTCGTAGTTACCATTTTTTGAATTTTTTTTATTGATAATGTAGAATAAAAGTTGTGATCCTGATGTGTATCTACCAAAGTGACCCGATTTTTTCGATGTTGTACACCATCTTGTACCTGCACCGTACTTACATGAAGCTTCTTCAGATTTTGGAATTACAACAACAAATTGGTCATCCTCGTAGACTCTATCAACTTTTGACTCCATAACTTTTTGATGTTCTTTTTCTTGAAGTGGTCTGATAACCTTAAAAAGTTCGGATGTGCTTTGATATTGATTTATATCTTTTTTTTCGAGTTGTGAATTATGTTTGTCAAAATACTTCAACATTGTAATCACAGCATCAATATCATCATCTAAATCTTCGCTGTCCTTGTTTAAAGTTTTTAAAACGAAATCAGTGTATTTGTGATTAAAATCTTGAAGGTCACTTATGCCAAGAATCCAATCTAAAATTTCAGGGTCCATAGATTTGACGTACTTTGCTCTCAAATCTTCTTTTCTACCTTCACCCAATAAAATTGATATGAACTTCATATGGTATAAATATAAAGGAAGGGAGATTGATATCTCCCTTTATTATGGTAGTCCCGCGTGGAATCGAACCACGGATTACTGCTTAGAAGGCAGTAGTTATATCCATTTAACTACGGGACCATTATTTCCAAAAAAGTTGAATCAAAAGTATAACAAAACTTAAAAATAGACAAACCATAGTTTTAGTTGTCAACGGTTCTTTTAGAATGAACCAAGCCATAACACTGAATACAATAACACCAATCGAGAACCCGATAATTCTGTTCGGCCAAGTTTCACCATTATACAAATTTACCATCTCTCTACTAGCGAGAATCACGAAATAACCAATTGGTAAACCAATAAGAGCCATTAAAAAAGGATTACGTTTAATCCAATTACTCCATAGGTGACCTTGAAGTTGATAAAATGTAAATGCTTGAGAAATCAGATAAACAGAAAGAATAAATATTATAGAATATACCTTATTCATATTTTGAAAAAAACCCTCGTATGAGGGTTTGGGTTAACCATTTATTTCGTTGAGGAACTCATGAATTATTTCTTGACACTCTTCTTCAGTTCCCTCTTCTCCATCCCACATAAGATCGGATGAATCTGCTGTCCAATCATCCCATTCGTCCCAATTAGCAACAATTGTAAATTTTTTTCCTTTTTCGGTTTCACCGTTGAACCATACAGTTTTAGAGGTTGTCTTTGGTGATTCGTAGTCGATAAACATGGTAGTAGATTTGTCACAAATATAAGAAATTATTGTTACAAAAAAACCCTCCTATGGGACTTCCTTTTTTTATTTTTTTTTCTAACAAAAAACCCCCACCATAATAAGGTGAGGGATGAAATCAAAAAAATCAGAATTAGTTTTTAATTTTCATCACAACTGGATAAAAGTGTGAATGAAAAATATTTGCATTTTCAGAAAACCAGTCATATATTATTTTATTGTTTTCGTCCTTTGTGTTCATTTCCTTAGTAAGAACAAATCTTTTTCTTTTACAACCTTCTTCTGAAATAAATTCTATCTTACCTACTTTGATTTCGAGGTCAGATAAATTTTCTTTAAGCGACTGAATAGTTCGGTCTGTTGGTTTTTCAGTAATCAATTCAACAGTAATTCTATCAATCAATTTTTTCAATCTAATATATGTTCTTGCACCTCCTAATGATATGTCATAGACTGCTTTATTACCACGAGCACCCAATAAATGGTCATACAATTGAGTTTTTTCATTTAACTTTTCAAACTTGTCCCAAAATAAAATTCTACTTTGTCTTTTCTCATTCTTAGATTTATTGTCTGATATTGGTGTTCTTAATGATTTTTCCCAATCATTTGGTTTAGAAAGAATTTCAAACCAAGGTGCTGCTGGAGAGTCCTCTATTCTGACTGCTTTTACTTTGATTAAAAAATAGTCTACTGAAGTGATTTCGTTTAGTAAATCTATAGATGCGATGTGCTCGTCACGTCCGTCTTTTGTAATCCAAATAACTATTTCAGGTTTTTCAGCGGCTTGGTAAGTAATTATTTGACCCAAATGTTTGTGGTCAGTTTTATCAAGTTGATTTTCAATTAGAACTTTCCTACCTTCGGAATCTTCACAAATCATGTCATATTCGAAATCACCTACAGGTTGATGTATTTTTGGATTTTGTAAATCAATTTCAATTGCTTGACTCAATTCGAAAAGATTATCTTGTAGCCAAGGGGTAAAATCTAAGGCTTCATGTGCCCATACTTCTCTCAAAGGTACTTCCCTTAAACTACTTATAGGATGTTTAGGCATAATCTTCAGATTTGAAAACAAAATTAGGAAACCGTTTCGAAATTTACTTCAATGTTGGATAAATTATTTCGCAAAATGTGTTTGGACAGGATTTTAGCTTTGTAACCATTTGAAATACCTGTCCAAATTTTGTATCCGTTTACTTCTCGAATTGCAGCTTTAGTAATGGTCCATTTTTCCGCTAACTCTTCGGTGGTTTTCGAAACAAGGTCTTCATCATAATCCAACTTCTCCCAACCTATTGTTTCTGCAATCTTACTAAGACCTAAAGTAAATGTGTCTGCGGCGATATCTTGAGTAAAATCTTGACCATCAATTCTAAGAGTCAATTTGGTTTTGCCCTTTTTCAAAGCGGAAACAAACTCTTCCTTTTCTTCTAATGAAGTGGATTTGTCAGAAACAATTTTACTGATTACGTTGACTTCACTTGTGTTGGGAATGAAACGAATAACTTTGTCAATTCTGTTGTTTAGAATATCGGTATCTTCAACATCGAACCACTCTGTTGTGATATGTCTCCTGTCCAAATATTGTTTTTGAATTCTATAATCTTCGAAACACGTCTGTAAAATTGATTCTAAACCAGACATATTTTCCGTTTCGAAAACTCTAACGAATAAAATGTCAACAGGTAAGTGTGTTGAGTTTAGTTGTGTCTCACGCACTTTGTACTGAACACTTTTTCCAATTTTGTGGAAATTACCCAAAAAGTTTCCACCATAATCAATCAACCTTGCGATGTAAACGTATCCTTTATCCATTTTTTTGATTTAGGATACAAAAATATATCAACTAATTCATTCCACCAAAAAAAAGTTATCCACATAAAAAACCCCCACCTTTTTGGTGAGGGTTCTATAAATAATTCAAAAAGATATTATCTTCCGAAGATATATCTTAAACCGAGTTGACCTTGCCATACATCAAACACTGAAGTATTCCACTGATATGTGTCTCTTATGAGACCTACA
>Ga0194133_10008785_pt1 | contig 11727 bp, 6 predicted proteins | sample TA2KigOf40mmetaG_FD_155448 | JGI IMG/M metagenome (GOLD analysis project Ga0194133, IMG submission 155448) | Freshwater microbial communities from Lake Tanganyika, Tanzania - TA2015055 Kigoma Offshore 40m | ecosystem: Environmental > Aquatic > Freshwater > Lake | place: Tanzania: Lake Tanganyika...
ACACCACAAGACCCACTGCCGTGGAGAGCGCTCCACAGAGGATGAGGGCCTCCCATGCGCTGACATACCAGGATAGGCGGAAGGTCTTCAGCAGCATCACACCGACCACGCCCAGCAGCATGGCCGACTGGAGGGCGGAGAGGCCGCTGAGAACCACGAATCGGCTGATTACGACCGGGAGGATTCCCACACCGGAGCGGGATTCCTGTGCAATGACACCATAGTCCTGGACGATTTCCTTGGCCGCCCCGACGGTGCTCAGCCACAGGACGGCGAACGCCAGCACGAACATCACGGTCGCCTCCAACCGGGCATGTCCTTCACCCAGCCTTGACAGATCGTTGGATGCTCGTTCACCCGACTCGACGAGCATCTCACGGAGGGTCATATCCCGACTCTCCTTGGTGATTTCCTTTCCCCAGTAGACCGTCCTCGCGAACTGGTCGTCCTTGTAGATCTTCTCGCGGCCCATGGAGAATGCGAAACAGATCAGAACCGATAGGAGGGGCGCCTGGATCAGCATGAACCGAAGATTCATCCGGTCCGCCCGGAGGGTCGCGAGGGAACGGTCCACCAGTTCCCATGTGATCCTGAGGAAGCGCTCAAAAAGCCACGTCCCACCCTTGAAGCGGGAACCGGCATCTCGGTTCTGAACCTCTGGGGGAGAACCAGTCGGGACGTCAGGAAGCGGACCGTAGATCTGCGGTCCAGGAGTCTGGGTCGCCTCCTCGAAACGACGGACCAGGTAGTCTCGGACCTTTGGATTCTCCTGGACCTTGAGAAAAAACTCGGCGGAGCGGCCGTCCAGCTGGCGCACCTTGATCGCCTCGTCCGCCGGGAATTCCCCATCCGAAGCCCCTTGATCCACCCAACCCTTCAGCAGCGTCGACGCCCCCTCTGCTGGACCGTGATAGAGCATGCGTCCGCCAAAGGCCATCACCAGCAGATCGTCAAACAGGGCGAACAGGTCGTTCGCGGGTTGGTGGATCGAAACCGCAATCGGGATCCGGTTGGATTGGGCCGTTCGCTTCAGGAACTGCACGACCTCGAAAGCGTCAACAGACGAAAGGCCCGACGTGGGCTCATCCAACAGAAGCGCCATGGGGTTGGTCACCATCTCATGCCCGACACTGGCCCGCCGACGCTCGCCGCCGGAAAGCACCGCAGCTCGGATTTCCGGTGACCCGATTCGGGTGGCGAGGAACTTGCCGAGACGCTCGCCCTGGAAGCCGAGCGACTCGGCGATGCTGCGCACGATGCGTCCGCGGATTTCCGGCTGCATGCCGGGGTAGACGAGGGAGATCCTGCTCTCAAGCGACTGCTCGACAGTAAGGTCGCTGATCAGGACGTCGGCCTGCGGAACGAAGGCGATGTAGTTCGTGTCGCCCCCTTTGTGCGGCTCCACCCGGAGATTAGAGTCGGCGAGGTAGATTTTACCCGAAGTGGGCTGACGCAACCCGGCGAGGGATTCCAGAAAGATGCTCTTGCCGCATCCGGCACGCCCGATGATCGCGCAGATGCGGCCCTTCCGAACCCGCGCGAACGCGCCGTCGCACAGGGTCTTGCTCCCGATCCGGATGTCGAGACGCGTGGTCTCAAGCGACAACCCAAGTGCCCCCTTGATGCCCCAGTACATGGACGGGGTGAAAGAGAGGCGGGCCGGCTTGGTACCCTCCACCCCCACGGCCCCGAGCTCGACCGTGTCGAAGACCGACACCTCAACCCATTTCTGGGCGGGAATCCTCTGCTGGTTGACCCAGGTCCCGCCATCGCTGTCGAGGTCCCTCAGGAAGAGCCGCCCATGCAGTTTCCTCAGCTGGGCATGGAACGCAGACCGGCCCGGCCTTGGGTTCAAGGCGACATCATTGGCCCGATCCGTTCCGATGGTCTGTATCCAGTTGATCATTTCTCTCTGATAGCTCCGATGGTTTTCTTTATGTCCCGCTCCTGGGACGGATTCGCCTGCAGATATTCCTCAAGCATCATCAATGTTTCCCTCCGGCTCTGTCGGGTCATTGTCGCATTCACATTGAATGCCATTTCTTTGATTAGCAGATACCAACTTTCTCCCGGAGCGGAGTTGTTGGGTTGCGTCCGTTGTGGTGCAGGAACCACTGGCGTCGGACTTGCAGGTTGAGACAGCGGTGCGGAAACTGATTCCTTCACAGGAGGAGCCTGGGCGGCACTTTGCTGGGCGAGATAATTTTTTCGTCTCCCGCGGATTGATTCCAGGAGCTCCTTCACCTCCGGATCCGGGGCAATTTCGGGAATTGGAGTCTCGGGCTCACCCCTGCTCGGATCATACGCCTTGTTCCTTTCGAGATAGCTTCCGACATCCCGGCGCCGCTTCTCCTCCCGGGCCAATTCGTCGAGACCCTTCCGTACCTTCGCCTCGATTTCCGACCCGAAAGCGGAATCCAAGGGCATCCGGATCCGCCCCTGATACTCCCTCAGGCCGTCCAGTTCCCCCTGCGCCTGCTGCCAAGCACCCCGCTCCACCAGTCCAACTACTGCCTTCTTTCTTGTCCCAATTTCCTCCTTCAACCTGTCCCGGGCCGAATTCAGACGCTTGATCGTCTCATTTGTATTCTCCCTGCCACTCTTCTTGCCATTATTGGAGAACCACCGCTCCTCCCCGTCGGAGCGGGTCTTCTCAAGCCTCTCGTAGATTCCCACCTCGGGATCTGAGGGTTTGGCCTTGGGGATCAATGCCTCCGCCTCCTGGGTCCATTGGTCAAACTCCTTCTGGTTCTGTTGTCCCTTTTGTATTTCCTGACGTAGCCGATCGATCGCTGCCAGCTCAGGTTTCGGAATGAACAAGGGATAGCGGCCGGACGCCTTGAGCTTCTGCCATTGATCGATTTTCTCCTGGGCGTCTTTCGGGGCATTGACTCCGTCAGCGTTCTCCAACTCTTTCCGCAGGCCGCTCAGATGCTGGTGGCTGTTGACCAATGAGGCCCTCGTTGTCTCGTCATCGACCTTGCTGGCGACCGCATAAGCCTCGGCGAAATCCAATGCATTGATCCGCGCCCAGAACAGGTTCTCAGCATCTTTCAGGTGTTTCTCACTGTTCGACAGTTTCCTGGGGACCCGCGCCGGTATCCCCGTCGTGTCCGTTCCCTGCTTGGTGACGGGCGGTTGGCTCAGGCCGATCCCAGTGGAGTCTTTTGGTACTGCCGCCGGGGAACCGGGGGTGCTTTCAGCAGTCTTCCCGGCGGTGCCATCCTGATTTGCCGTGGGCGCTTTCCCAGCCGCCTTGGGCGGAACGACAGCCACACCAGAGGGAGGGGGTGTCGGTGTGGATCCCGCCCCTCTAGAACCATCCCCTTTGGGTATCAACCAAATGCCAAGCCCGACCGCCAAAACCCCCCCTGCGGCCGTACAGGCCAAGGCAACCGGACCCACTCGTCTTCGTCCTCTGACGGACCGCGATTCACTCGAGTCGTCGGTGTCAACTCCGGACATTCCATCCAATGAGGCAGATCCGGATGGTGGGGGGGGTATCGGCTCACACCGTGCGCTGCAGTCCGGGCAGAACAGAAGCCCCGTCGAATCCTTTCCTGACAGGCGGGTCGTTCTCAGGCTGGCAACATTGAATCGCCCCGCACATTGAATCACGGCACGACAACCGCCAATCGACTGGTGTGTGGCCGGTAGGTTGGGGTTTCGGCTACAGCAAAGGATTCCATCGGCAACCTCACAAACCTCGAGCATCGGTGGAACCAGGTCGGAAACGGGAACCAAAGCAGGAGGAGGATCCACCACGGGCGTGGCTCTGGGAGGAGGGACAACCGGTGGCGCAACCAGCGGTGACACAACCGGGGGGGAGGCAACAACGGCCGCTGGTGGCTGTCTGGACTGCTCGGTCTCCTGGAGTGGCGGGGGTGCAACCGGCTCCTGTCCCGTTGCCGAATCCGTCCCGATCCGGGTCCCACCCTGTTTGGACTGCGGCGGCGGATCCTTCCTTCGAGATGTAGGCTTGGAGCGTGAGGCGGCAACCTCAATGGAACGGATCGCAGGACCAGCCGATTGCTCGAAGAATGCCCTCATCTCGAGGGCATTGGCGAACCGGTCCTCGTGGTACGCTGTCGACTTTTCGTAGAGCTGGTCCCACCAGGGATCGATGCGGTAGTGCTTTCGGAGAAGCTGGCTGGGCTTTGCGGCACCGACCCTGCGGCTTCCCGTAAGCATCTCCAGCAGCAGAATCCCGACCGAATAGACATCGGTGGAGTAGTTGGCCTCGACCGATCCGCTGAGCAGCTCCGGAGCCATGTAGTCCGGAGTGCCTGCGCCGGATGACGGACCAAACATCTGGGTGCTGCTGATCACGGACTGGGCACCGTATCCAACAACAACCACCTCCGACATCTGACTCATGTCGCCGCCGGGTCTTGCCCCGGCCATCACCAGACCGAAATCGCCAATCTTGGCGCGATCCGCCGTCAGGAGGATGTTTGACGGCTTGATGTCTCGATGGACCCTTCGACGGCCATGTGCGTAGCTAAGCCCACCCAGGATGTCGTAGAGAATCGGTATGGCGTCGTCGGGTGGAACACGCCGATCCTTCGCAATGATGAAGTCGGCAAGCGTGGTGCAGGAGGCCTCACCCACGCGCCGTCCACCGATCAGCTCCATCCGGATATACATCCGCCCCTCGAGTTCACCACTCTCGTCCACGCGGATGATATTGGGGTGGTCGAACCCGCTCGCCTCACGTCCCTCCCTGCGGAACAGTTCACGGGCCTTCTCATCTTCGCGGAGCTCGTTGGTAATGATCTTGAGAGCGAAACGACCGTGAGTTCCCTCCTCTTCAACCTCATACACCTCCCCCATGCCTCCTCGCCCCAGAAACCGGGCCACCTGATACCGCCCGAGCCGCGACCCCTCGACGATGGATCCTCCACCGATGTCCTGAACCCCATCCGAAGATCGTGTGGTGCTTTTGGTGGTGACATTCATGACGATCCGGGGTTAGCCACCCCTGCTACCAAAGAGCCTGCCGCCACGGCACGATATGGGCCGAATCAGGCTAGGTGCTCCGGATCAGAGGCTCTGACGTATCGCCAAGTAGCCACCGAAGGCCGTTGCACGCTGGCTGAAGCTGGACCCGGTTGAACTCGGGCAGCGCGAGTCAACGACACCACCGATCTCGATTCCAAGCCGTCGCGTCAGCGCAACGACGGCCCCAATTTTCCATTCGTTCGTGGCCGCGTTCTCGAGACGGACGATATCCGCGAACTGGAGGTACTTGTACTCTAAGACGAGTCCGAACCGGTCTGTGATCCGATAGCCAACCCCGACGCCGGGCTCGATACCCAGCCCATTGACTCGGGGAGACCCCTCAACCGAGTCGCGTTGCCAGGCAACATCCACGAACGGGGCAATCGCAAGATCGCCACCCAAGACCTTCAGCACCATTCCCACCCGTCCGCCGATCTCCATCGTCTGCATCGACTGGGGAACATCGCCATAACGGATAACTTCGTACTGGAAGGAGGGTGCAGTCTGGAACCCGAAGGAATCGCCACCGCTCCAGTTTGCAACCACCCACTCTTTCGACAAGGTCAACGTTCCCTCGTTGCCCTGTCCGGACCCGGCCGGACTTCCGCTGTAGGTACGGTAGCTGTAGCCGAGGCCCACGAACGTGAAGTTGTTGATCACCCGGTAGGTTTCCTCCTCGTCAGCCCGCTCGGCAGAGGACGTGGCAGGCCTTGAGACTGTGGCATCAGCCGCCAGCAGGGCGCTGAAGCCGAGGATGGAGAGAAATTGGGTGAGGGGGATTCTGGCGAATGTGTTCATGGTTACATTGTCAGGGTTTTGGTCGAGAACGGCCTACTTGCGAACCAGCCTGAAGAACTGAAGTGAGCCAAGATCGTTGCCGGACCATTTACCAGAGTCCCCGTTTGCTAGGTCGACCGGCTTCTGGAATGAGAGGTCGGGTGCCGACTGGAGCACAAACCCCCAACCCCCAAGCCACGTGAGGGTGAGTTCACCGGTGGAGCTAACAGCGGCCACAAGAGTTGGAGACTCGTAGGTAACCACGGAAGTCGCCTTCGAAGTCGCACAGGCGGCGCCATTATCAGCAACCGTGACCGTGAGGTTCACAGAGCCACGGACCAGATCTGCCTGACCTGGTGAGTACTCCACGGTGAGGGTGTTGGTGGCCGAGAACTTGCCGTCGCCATCAGTCTTCCAAACAACCGTGTTGTGGGACTCCAGCGTGGTCGAGGTGGTTGCAGTGACTTGGGTGACCTTGTTGGAGGAGCTGGCCAGAACCAGAACGTCCGTGGTGGACACCTCAACCACCGGACGGACCTCGAAGAAAACCTCGGCTCGGTTGGTGGATGTACATCCCGTCAACGCATCGACTGCCTCGACATGGAACCGAGAAGTCACTTTCTGGGACGGCGTGAAGGATGCGTTTGTGGATACGGGGGTCCACACTCCACCAGCCGATTGAGCATACCAGACAGTGTTGATTCCAGGAACCGGTGTAGCCGCGATGGACGGTATTTCCTCGCATGAAGCGATGGAGACCTTTGCTGGAACATTGGGAGCAAGGGGATTGGGGTTGATTTTAAGCTCAACCCGAGTCCGCTCGAGACTCCGACAGACAACGCCACCCATTTTTTGGACCGCTTCTACATAGTACGCAGCGGATTCGGCCTTAGCAGGCGTAAACTGGTCGCCCTGAGAAATCGGAACGCCACCACCGGGAGCCTCGTACCAATCAAACGCCACACCTTCAACCGGAAGGACCGATAGGGTGCGCGTGGGATCCGAGGCGCACTGGTTGAAGATCCCGTCTGTGATTGTGGCGACTGGAGGAGCGGGGTTTGGATAAACCCGCAGCTCGATCCGCGCCCGCGAAGTGCTACGGCATGTTTCGAGTTCGTAAGTCCTGATTGCCTCGACGAAGAACAACTTTGTCACCGCGACTGGGGGTGTATAGGAGGTTCCCGATGCAATCTTATTCCCACCGACTTCCGCATCAAACCAGTCAAAGGTCACCCCCTCAACTGGATCGACAGAGAGCGTGAGCGGGGCATCTGAGGCACACTGTTCGAAAACGCCCCCAGCGACACTGGAGATGGGCACGCTGGGGTTCGGATAGACCTCGAGGCGGATACGGGTGCGATTCGTGCTCCGGCACGTTTCCAATTCGTTGACCTGCACCGACTCGACGAAGACCGTCACGGGAGTGGCAGAGGGAGGCGTATAGGCGTTGCCTGTCGCGATCTTCTCGCCTGCGATCTCAGTGGTGAACCACTCAAAAGACACCCCAGGGACCGGAATAAGGGTAAGGGATCTAACCGGGTCCGCCGCACACTGGGCAAAAACACCGCCAGGCGCCGTTGACTCCGGGGCCTGCGGATTCTGATACACAACCTGGGTGACGTCGGAGGGAGCAGAATCCAATCCGGTGCGGTAATCCCTCGCCACGGAGGAGTAATTCCAAGTCCCAACACGGTTTGAGAACGGATCCAGGAACGTGCTGTCGACCCGCATGATGCTGCTGTTCGTGAGCTGTCTTCGACCGTCGACGATCCAGTCGACTTCCATGAAACGCCCGAGTGGAGCATTCGTCGAAACCACGGCCTCAAAAAATTTCCCAGGGCCTACGGGATCTGAGACACACGTCCCAATCCGGGTATGCTGAGGGTTGAGAACCACAGGGGCCGGAATTGATCCTCCGATGAACACGGAGGAACGACTGGCAAGGACGATGGTGCCAATGAATTCACCGGATTCGGCCGCCTCAACCCCAACCCAATCGTGAGCCACCCCGGTACCACCAGGGAAATTGGTCAGTGCCAACCAGGTCCCGTCAGCGACACGCTCGAACGCAGCACCCGCATCTCCGACAACAACAACAGAAGTTCCATATCGTGTAGCCGACCTCAACGGCGAAGCAGCCACCTTCGTTGAAGTCCATTTCCAGTCCGAAGCCCCGGGAGCTGCATTGGTTGGAATCTTGGAAGAGAAAACCGAGCCATCGGTGGCCGTCACAAATAGGGTGTCATCCAGACGGACGGCATCGGTCATCTCGACGGACGACGGAGAGCTGCCCGCGGCACGTGCAACGGACCATGTCGCCCCGTTGTCCTTTGAGTACCGGACTAGACCATATCCTCCAAGCACGGCACCCGTGCCATCACTGAAGCCCTGGATTGCCGTAAGCACCTCGACGATGCTCCCAGAGATCAGCGTGGACGGCTTGAAGGTTGTACCCGGCTTGGGTTGGCCATACAGAGTAACGCGGCTCGGTGTTAGGACCACGAGGTTCGAACCAACCAACCCCACCTGTGTCAGCGGGTAGTTTTGGCCGATATTCCAGTTGGTCCAGGCAACGCCCTGTGCGCTCGGACTGCCAAGCGCCAGCATTCCGGAGTCACCACACACAAAGAATTCGGAGGCTGAACCAGCCAAGCCTCTGGGTGAAGTAATCCCTATCGGACCTGTCGCGGTCATCTCGAAACGGAGTCCAGCTCCTCTGCCCAGCGAAAATGCGGCACCTCCGACTTTGTTGGTTGCTAGGACAAGACTTTGGAGATCGCCGACAGCCAAGTTGCGTATTGATCGCTCCACGAGAGGAATGGAGGTGTCGACAAAGCGAAGATCACCCACAGGGCCTGCCATGGAACTGCACAGGGCGCTAATACTAGCGAGGAATAAGGTTGTGAAACGGTTCATATCCAGTGGTGATTTAGAAGGAATAGGACAGACCAAGCCGGCCGTAAGGGCCCCACAGCAATTCATCGGCACGAACATTCACGCGGTAGCCGGGCTGTACCGGATTTAGGAAATCCGGCATGGAGTTGAACTCGTTGATCAAATAGCGGGCCTGAAGGCCGATATCCAGGTTCAGTCGCAGGCGTGACTTCCGGTCAAGGACCCATCGAAACCTCGTGATGGCACGACCCAGACCACCGTACACAGTCGACTGAACCGAGGCTGCTCCATCCAATGGAACCACCAAGCCGGACTGGGAGTAGGACTCCGTAATATCGGTCTGACGCAGCCCCCCAAATCCCTCGCCTTCAACGAAGAGGGAAACCCGGGTCCGATCACCCCGGATCAACCCGTACTCGATCCCTGCACCTAGGTTGCCGAGATAGTCTAAGGCTTCCGACCTGAACGTCCCACTGACCGGATCAACCGCATATACGTTGTCCAGTGTTGAGGTCGCAAAGGTGAACCCCCCTCGGATATAGGCTGAATAGCGTGTTCCGGTTAGTCCCGGAAACGCATACCGGATGTAGCCCTGATGAAACTGCTCGTCGAGCTTGTAGGAGGTTTTGAGGTCCGCCAGCACCGCCCCACCGGCATCACCGAGAATCGCTCCGAGATTGTTCAACTGGCCCCTAGAGCTGCCTCGGGAGTAGGTCAAATCGACAAACCATACCCTCCCCAAGGATCCAGAAACGGTTCCACCGTAGTAATTCGCATTCTCGCGGGTAGCCTCGGTGAAGCTTCCATTGCCGACCTGAAGAATTGGACCTAACGCATACCCCAAGGGCACTTGGACGTTCCCCAGTCCGTACAAGTAGTCACCAGTGAATCCCAACTCCCGGTTCCGCACCTCAAAGGACTCTAGAGATAGACCTGAATTCGATCCCGAAACCGATTCAACTCTCCCCTGCCCGGCCTGGGGGACGGTTGCGGGGGCAGTTACCGAAGGCACTGGCAAAGGTGTAACCTTCTCGAGCCTGACCTCCGGAACCGGTTCACGGGTGACCCCGGCCCCTCCAGAACGGATCGCGGCTGCCTCTCCCTGCTGGGATCCGGGACTTTGACTGGGCTCTTGGGCGAACACCGAGACCGCAACAACAGCGGCTCCCGCGGCCAAGGATTTTGAGACTTTCGTCGAGTCCAGTTTCATGACGGTTCTATGAGTCTTGATAATGAAGCAGCAGGTCTAACTTGCGGTTCGGATCGGAGCCTAGGTATCGCCACCCCTCCAATGCCTATGAACAACACCTGCCGGCCCCGGGAGAAACCAAATTCGATCCCCGCGAGGCCGGCTCGGTGGAGACGATCATCATTCGATCAAAACCTCGTTGGTCACACGGGGCTTGAACTCGAGCTCGACCGCCACATTCTTATGGCTGATCCATCCATTTGGAGTGGCAGCACCAAACTCTGCTTCGCCCTTGAGGGTCATGCGCAGACCGCTGTCAGGATCCCCCAAAATATTGTTGCATCGCATCAAGCGCTCGAGGGTGGGCTCGGATTCACGCCCGAGGGTGATCCGCATAGCGACCTTGGTTCGGCTCACATTGCGCCCATCGTTAAGCGGGCCAGCTGCAGGACTCTGGTTGCTGTTGGACTTGCCACCAGCCGCCGGAAGAATGACCTCGTCAATGGTACCGCTTCCCAACTCCTCCTCGACTGGGATGGTCTCCGGGGGCACCGGCCAGAGCGGACTCGCCTTCGTGCGCTTGACTCCGACCTTGAAGAGACCATTCCGGATCCGGATGTCCCGATCGGAGCTGTTCTCGAATATAATCTGGACCTCGGCCTCGAACGACCCATCACGGCGATGATACTGGATCGACTTGATGGCAGCGAAGCGGACCTTCTCCGCTAGCTCAATCCCTTGCGCCCAGCAGTTCGATATAAGCGCGAACACCGCGACTACTTTGATCAATGATTTCATGGTTGTTGTGTGCTCTTTGTGAGTTGGTTGCCCCAACTGGTTGACTGTCGACCCGCGGTAGGGCTCGCGAGAACACCCATATCGGGCGATTGGAAGATCTGGGGAGCGTCAGGAGGGGGCTTGGAGGCTAAAAAGAATCCTGTCCATCTTTCCGGCTCTCTAGGCTTGCGGAGACGGTCATTGGACCAAAACGAGCCGCGCTGTTTGGGCTCGCTAATCTGGGCATCCAACTGGAATTCCAATCCGCTGTAAGGAACGAAGGCTTCCGTGGCAAAAGACAGGAGCCCAACTAGTCGAGACCGATCACGCCGTTTTACTTCCATCCGAAGGACCAAGTCGGTTCCACCCCCAAGAGCGTTGGCTCGAAAAGCCTCGAACGACCCCAAATCAATCCAGCCAGCCACTCCAACGACTTTGGTCCTGTAGAACAAGTGGCCGGAGAGGATCCGATTGGCAGGAGGCAGAATAGAGGCCGGAGCCATGCGAAGGATCGCCTGCATCTCCAAGCCCGCCCGGCATCTCCTGAACTGGATTGATCTCACCCCATCGATCCGCTGTCCGGTCCCCGTCGGATGTAGCCCCACATCCGATCCCCCTGCCTTGGCCGATGCCAGGATGAACAGTGGGGGTTGATTGGCCACGCCTAATTCACCGCACCTCGCTCGATTGCGCTCCTCCGAGCTTGCCGGTAGTTGAATCTCTGAACCTTTTTTGTTTTCCAACCCTTGGATCGTTTCTTTCGCGACTAGTGCCAAGAACGCGCACCGAAGTGCGATGAATAAAATTGCTAGGCGGCCTAATAGCTTTAGCTGCCACCAAGACTTTCCAAGTCGCGGCCAGCACCAGCGAACTTTCCGGATTCTCGACATCGCTTGGTCGAAAGTACGACACATCGCAACTCTAGCTGCTAGTAAAAATTTTGTTTTGCTACTTATTGCCAGATTCTTGCGATCTAAGCGGGATTGATGGAGATGAGTTCCTGCGGTGCGGCCGAGACGGGGCCGATTACCGTTTTGAGGGGGTCGAAGCGATTTGTGGGCAGGCTACGCCCCACCCGAGGAGATCCG
>Ga0194133_10008787_pt1 | contig 11726 bp, 2 predicted proteins | sample TA2KigOf40mmetaG_FD_155448 | JGI IMG/M metagenome (GOLD analysis project Ga0194133, IMG submission 155448) | Freshwater microbial communities from Lake Tanganyika, Tanzania - TA2015055 Kigoma Offshore 40m | ecosystem: Environmental > Aquatic > Freshwater > Lake | place: Tanzania: Lake Tanganyika...
ATTTTAAGTAGGGAAAACTCAAGGTATCACAAAATAAAACTACTTTTCGCTCACATTGTGCACTTTTTCAATTTCTTAATACATTATAAAATTTTCAATCTCATGAATTCAATTGAAAAAGTGACAATGCAAAAAATATTTAAAGTGTAACTTTGCAACTATATTTTTGTACTTACCTTCTTCAATTGGATCTACCAGATTCCTTTTTTCACTTAACATAAAATTGCCTGTTTTTTGAGAACAACTTTATGTATTATCTTATTAAATTGCAAAAAAATGTACTTTTTTATTACTCTGAATACATATTTTTAGATGTGCCAATTTCAAGGGCCAATTAAAAATGATTAGTTACTTGACTCTTTGTAAAGTCTTATTATATAGCTGTAATTACAAAGCCATTTGGTTTGGTTGAGGGCAGTTCATTTGATGTTTAGAATATTTTCTTTTCGGAAGATGATGAAGCTATTTGAAGAATGAACCGGGAGCTAAAAACGTTTTTTTCAGCTTTGTTAAAGAGGCAAAGTATTAGCAAACCCTTAAACGGAGAATTCGAGCCAAGTGTTGGAGATCATAATTTTCTCAGGACGGTCCGCGTGTAATTGGTTCAAAACCATCAGAAAAATTGAGTTGCACAAAAGCATGTTGCTTTTTGTAATAATTGTAACTATCTCGCTCAAAAGGGTTGACCTGTCAGAGTGGCTGAGTAGTCAAAGGCACCTGACTGAGAACTAATAAGGTCCAAGGTTTTGGGTTCAAACTCAAGCCATGCCAGAAATATTTCAACCCTGGATTATGCAAAAAAACCTCAGTCAGTGTAATAGTAATCTGCAGTGACTGTAGACTTCTATGGTGTGGCTCTTATAAGGGTGGCACTGATGGAGGTCAGCGTCAGGGTCATCCCTGCAGGAAATTGTTAGGTTAGGTTAGGATAGGCAAATAATTTTGAGTAGAGTAAAAAAATTGGGCTCAGAGTCAAATTTACCTATCCTAAACCCTTATTTTTTTCCTGGAAAATGAATTTTTATCAAAAATGTAAGTAATATCTCATAAAAGTCAAAAACACACTGAGCTGCTCTTTTGTGAGTTGATAAAAAGATATTTTATGTGAGAGAGTTTTCCTCCCTGATCTCAGATAAAAAAAACCTTGCAAAAGTATAAATATGGGACTTGATCTTTGAAAAACCAGACAGATTTGTGTTATAAGTTGACCAAGGTTTGACTTTTATTCTCATGGGTGTTTGATTGCCATTTTAAGAAAATTCGAATACAAATAAAAAGCTCAAACAGGATCTCTATACTTTGATAAGACTCAGGAAATAAATAAATAAAGGTAAACATCAGAGTCACTGCAGATCATTATTACCTTGATTAAGGAAGCTTAGTGGAATTTTTTTGCAAACTGGGGTGAAAAATTGCTTGCATTGCCTGAGATTTGAACCCAAAACCTTAGATCTTAATTAGTCCTCAAGTCAAGTCATAATCAAATTGAGCTACTTTTTTGCGAGTTGATAAAAAGCTGTTTAATGTGAGAGAGTTTTCCACCCTGGTCTCAGATGAATAGACCCTAAGCATTCCCATTTTAAGAGTCATATTAATATCTTTAGGGATAGTCTGCTATGCATAAGTAAGATGGTCTTATAAATATAAATGGTAGTCAGACAAAAAATACTTTATTTTTGTGTTGTTATATCTTTGTAAAATGTATTACCACAAAAAACCATTGTTCAAAGCAATCTATTTTTATCTTTCCAGCAGACGATTTTTATCATGGTAGTGTTGATGGATGGTTTGAGTATGACATCAAAATGTGGAAAAATTAGGATGCCAGCAGAAAAACTAAGAGCGAGAAATCTCATCTCGATGTTGCAGAGTCCAAATTAGATGCATTCATTGCCTTGGCCGCAGGCCCGTTGATTCTACGTTTCACTTCGAGGTTTTTTTAGTATGGTTGCAGCTGATTAACAACTATCTCGACACCAACACAAATGGCTTCGGGCAAGTCGGTGAAACTGTGGATCCCATTGCCGACCGACGCCCTCTCAGATGGTCTCATAAATACAGCCTAATTGGCACAAGTAAAATTACCGACAAACTAACAATGATGTAGTTTAAAAAAAGACGATTTTTTCTACTATTTTTTTTGCTGAGCGTTTTTCTTTACAAAATTAGGCCAGAAAAAAGGTCTTTGACCGCTTTAGCATTTTTAGACTATAAGCTGCGTCCATCCATCCAACATGTACGTTGGTAATTCTCTGCTTTAATGAGCAAGTTTCATTTCAAATATTTGAGATTGATGACTTCACACGTTCAGGCCACAACTTCATCTGATATCTTGTCAGGCAAAACTGTTGCTTCATTACAATTTTCATCTGATCAAAAATGTTCAGCTTTTAAACTTAGATACAATATACTTTTCTTAACCTAACTTATTGTTTGACCCAAGATTTGAACACCTTTTACTGGATTCCTTGTTTTAATTGGAGTCATTGCTTGACTATATTCTAAACAGGGGGGGTCATAGGCATCTGACTGAGAACAAAGATCAATGGTTGTGGGTTTAATTACCGGCCCATGCCAGAAATTTTTCAGCTCCTGGTTGCAAAAGAAATCAACAAGGCACCCTCAGTCAAAGTAATGGTAATCTATTGCGACCAAAGACAGAATTAAATGGCAATGGTAGGTCTCTTATAAAGGTGTTGATTGCGCATTAACATCGAATGAGCCTATACTGCACAAGATTAATATTAAAGAAATGAGTCAGATTTGATTGGACATAAAACTGATTCCTTGCTAATTATGTTTAACCATTTGGGATAGTACAGCGTAATTTGCCAAACTTTATTTTAACCAAAATAAATGTTTAAGGTAAAAATTGCCCTTTCATACCATTCAAAAGAGATGCACGAAACTTTTGTAACAGGCCAAGACTTGGAGTAAAAATTGTAGGTGCGATTGTCATCTCACTTGGAAAAATATATTCGTGTTTGTGTCAGATTTCAAGGTGATCAAGACAGTGCGAAAAGATATCAATAGTAATAATTCATTGATGCAGGTATTAATGAGAGTTTTGTGGTTAATGTTTAATGTCAGAGAAATCGAATTCATAATTTATTCTGAAAAGATTTGTTTATCCTTCGATGTTAGATGGCATTAACTGATATTTCTTGGAACAACCAATTCTTTTTATTTAATTAAACAGACAAAGAACAACTTCCAAACAATGCACTTCTAATTGTGTAATTGTCATTTCAATTTGAAAATTTCACTCTAATATCAAGTAAAATTTATCAAATGGAATTGAAAAATAACTAAATAGATTTTAATAAAATTTGCATCATTTTAAACATTGACAGTTAGGTTATAAAGAAGATTAAAATATATTGACAACACAATTTAATTTACAAAGCATAAGAAGATACAGAAGGGATGGTGTTTTCTTACAATTTTTATTCCTCTGTGGTCTTTTTTCTGTGGGTTACCCCAAGCAGGAGTTGAATATGGGTCGCTAGGATGGAAGCCACCAAACCCATTAGACTCCCTATGTTGTGTTATAAAGTTAGGCTTGCTCTTTATGTTATAGGAAGGTTGGTTTACTGTAGTGATTGGGCCCTGACCTGACCCGACCCGACCATACTTTTGACCCGCATTATATAAGAGGCCCACCCGGCTTTGACCCGGGTACTTTTTGACCCGACCCGAAGCATTTTTTTTACCTTCACCACCTTATATTTACGTAAGTTTCTCAACACTTCTTCTTCCCAAGTTCCAGAAAATAAAATTTTGCTCAAAAAATCGTTTCATTGCTTCACATATGTGTTGAACAAATATCAGCAAAGACTCTTTTCGCATCTTAAGTAATCTGGAAATTATGCATCTTACGGGTGACTTGCACATTCACAGTAATATAGCCTAGAAAATGGGAAAAACAAGCAGCTATGTCAGATTCTCTTACAGGCGCAACATATTGCTTTAAAAGCTTAAGCCAAAGTTTTCTTAATAGAGAATACAATACTGTTTTCTGCAATAAAATGAATTTTTATCATTGTCTGACATTTGGTTTTAAAAGTCAACAGACATAATAAAACTTTTGGAATCGACTTTAATTTAGTTTCATTGCGTTTGCAGGTGTCAAGTTTTATTTATTTAGATCACGAATCACGACAAAGTATTCAGTATGGAAGAGACAGACTGTTCTTGTGATGGAAATTGCTTGATCAAACAACTCAGATGTCACCAACGATGGCAAACAATGGGCAACGACTGACTCAAAAATAAAAACAAAGACAGAGATAGAAATTGTTCTTCATATAACTACATTTTAATGCAAATGAAGATTGCTAATGTATCAAGTATAATGACTATGAGAAACTCTCTCTTTTTATGTTCAAAGTTTTATTTCTGTCAGAATATCAGTATGCCATTTAAATTGCTGGTTATAGGCATGAAAAAAAAACTTTCCACTATTGGCCAAAGGTCACACACACTTGACAATAAAAGTCATGAAGTTGTCTTAGCCAAAGGTGACCTTCACAATTGCAGATGACACAAAGAGACATTGTCAGGCCTTGCATACATTTATGGTATCAGCACTATATGAAATACTCAAGACATTTATTCTTATCTTGACTTCAAAAAAAATTATTTTTGAAATGGAAATATTTTTCACAAATGTGAAAACAGTTTGATTCAAAACTAGATGCTAGATATAATTATGGCATTTGCCTATTAATAGGAGCTTTGATGAATTGGCACACTTTCCAAAATGATAGGAAACCCTGTGAGAAGGTGATATATAATTGTTAATATTAGATTCAAAACCTCTCATGTGCAAAAATATGTGAAGATTTGTCCAGCAGTTTGGGCATAACAGTAGAGGATATAGGCATCTGTGGAGCTTTAGCGACAAAATTAAAAAAAGAATGATTCCAAAATCTGAAACTTGCATCATTGTTCAGACTTTTTTTATTTGCAATTGCAGACACCGTTCTGTTTCCGCACTATCCAAAAATGTCACTCACCAAGCAACATTATAATTTGCACCAATACAATGTGTCAAAGTTGATGAGATCCAAGCTAGATAAAATGTTACTTATTTTGTTTGAAATTTTTGTCAAATTGAAATTGAAAAAATATTGCCCTGACTGTAAAAGAATTTTCAAAGTCAAAGGTTTGTTAAGAGTTTATTTGTTAAGACAAATGGAAAGGTTTCATAGACTTAAACCCTGTCAATGCAAGTTATTTTTCACTCTACAACAATTTAATAATCAACAAGGCACCATTTGATCATAATAATAAAGTAGACGGGCATTTTTTGCTAGTGGAAAAATGCCAAATCCACGAGCAGGCAGCAACCCGTAACAAACAAACAAACAAATGTGCATTAAAAAAAGTTTCATTTTTTGTCATGTCAATTGTCATTTTTGCACCTTTGACATCAAATTTCTCAGCTTCCAGATAAAATATCAAAAATCAGGTTGGTAACTTATTAGATAAGGGATCAAGCTATCTTCATGCAAAAAATTAAGCTTAATTGTGGCAGCTATTAAAGACATAATTAAGACAAAAGTCGAATGAGGTCTATGTTCAGTTTATTTTTCATAGTTTATCACTACAATTGAACTGAACATTTTTTGCATTTCTGATTTACATAAGTATTCTTTTTACAGTAGTTACTCTGGTACCATCCAGACCTGTTCATCCACCTGGGCACCTGAATCATTTCCATCTACAGAGTTAATTTGGAGGTTGCCTACCTCAAAGCAACTTTCTCACTTTGTCCCATTTAGTGTAAAAGGGAACCCGTTTCATCAAATCCTGAAAAACTGAATCTTTTCATGATTTGGAGGGATCATCATAAAGCAACCTCATTTGCCTATCTTCCTTGTCTCAATTCTTATTTGAAACTAAAATTGCATAAAAGCAAATTCATGTCTTCCACCTTGATTAGTTTGTAGAAAGTTTGATTTGATCATTTAAAGTGAACACGTAGTATAAATTAAAGTAGAGTAAATATCTGATCATAAAACTCAGTCAAATCTCGATTTAGATTTCAATCCACACGACTCAAATGGAACGGAAAAAGATGATGGAAAAAGTTTATTTCCATTGAGAGGAATAAAAAGTTTTTTTTTGTTCAAAGGACAAACATCGAACTTACTTTTAAATCGATGTTTCAAGCAAAAAAAGGATTTGTGACAGGACAAGATTTTGGGGGTTGGTGCAGAGCCAAGCCTTTTTTTGATACTTAAAGTTAGAGGAGAGTATTTGGCAAGAAAATTTTTTTAACTTTGGTGTAGATGAGGATGTTTAAGAAGATGCCAAATCAGAGTCTCTTGTTCAAAGCAAATTTTAGCTTTTAAGAAGATTAATGAATGCTGTTGAAAATCAGTCATTATCACCAAAGCCTTAATGGTATTATAACTAGCTGAGTATATGAGATCTTGGATTTGATCACTGGTGCAATCAAATTTCAAACTTTCTCCATGGATGGCAAAAAAACTTTAAACGGTACCTCTCCTTAAAGAAAACTGCAATATCTCATAATCATATTTTGACCAAGAACTTTCATCAATACTGTTCTGTTATATTAGATTTGAACTATCATCTCATCAGAACATCCAACATTCCGATGTAAGGGCGTTCCAGACGCAGTTTTTAAAAAGTACTAATGATATTGTCTTTAATATTGTTGTAAGATGAAGCCGAGCTGACAAATACAAATAAATTTTTTATTTTCTTCTAGCCTGCCATTTATTTTAATGTTACCACCCAAGTAATTAAAGATACTTGTGATCTGTGTTATATGAAAAGGGGAGTTAGAAAGATTTCTACAATGAGGTTGAGACTTTCAAGCAATGAACACGATAGAAAGGAGAAAAAATGACACTAAGACCCGGAGTTTTAGAACCATACTTCGTTAATGGCTCTTCATTGCAACTGTTTGTTCAAAATATGTTTGCACCATCCCAGATTGCTAGAAGAAGCGACATCAAATCAATTAGTTTTTGGTTTTATTGTTTGTACCATCAAAACATAAAAACTCAAAATAATTGTGAAATTCAAAACTAACAATTATTGGTAAGTAAACAACCCATCTTTGATTGCAAAAAATACATATGTTATGTTATTAACATCACTTTAAATGATCAGTGTTGTCTTCGGTCCAAAAAAATCAATTTTCTTTAGCAGGGACAAAGTATATATACAAAGAATGTTGAGGAAATCCAAAGTACCCCCATCCATTTGGCAACTTATCTTCATTCCAACAAAAAGAAGGATACAAAGGTAGATGATAAATAAAGGTTTGGTTAGACAAAGCAACGCTTTTAGGAATGTAATGTCCCCTTCCTTTTTGTCTAGCTGTTTAGTTCCAAAAAACTTTTTTTTCTTTCATCAAAACTTAAAAGATTTCATCAAATTTGCTGCCATAAAAACGCATAGTGACCAGGCTGTCTGCTTGCTGAAGATTGAATTAAACTTCAATCCAGAGTTATTGGAAATTTATCAAATAATGAACTAAAATCACAAAATTGACAAAAGAATATTTCTCTTTTTCCAATAACTGAATAAATCTAATGATGCTGGAATATAGCTTTAAGAATAGTGTTTAAGAAATTTAGCTTGAAGTTGCCAATTTAAACCTTTTGGGTATTTTCCTAATACTTTCACACTGCGTTGCGAAGAAGGACAAAAGGAAGAGAAAGGCTTTTATGGTTGCTATTATAAACAGCCTCCAAGAATCTTTGATGAAACTTCCAAAAAAACAGGGAACAGCCTCCATTGCAAAATTAGTCTGAGAGTGCAACTGAAACTCACAACAGATAAAAATTTTAGAGCATTTATTTTTGAAGATCACCATGAATATAATCAAGTTTGACAGGAACTCTCAACCTTTCCTAACATGATATAAACAATCAACTAATGTAAAGTCTTAAACTTATAGAAATAGAATGGATTTTGAAGTTTTCACGTACTTGAGTCTAAAGTGATACTGGTTTATGGGCTCTGCTCAAATGAGTTTCAATGTTTTTGCCTTGCACATTCAAGAAACAAGGGGTTGCATGAGATCAATGGAAAAATTTGTTGAGCTTGCGATTCTACTTTAATAAAAGAAGATTGCAACTCTAAGGATTACTTTTAAAAACATTTTTATTCTAAACAAGGAAGATTCTTGCAACTACATTTTATGTAACCTTTCAAGTCGATAAAAATATTTATGACTAAGATTTGGCAACTTCTTACCTGCACATTTCATTCAGGGTAAAAATCTATAATAAAAATAAACTCTTATGTATCCTTTTCAAATTGTGAGCGACAAAGTCACAAAGGATAAGAGAAATTCAATTTTGCCTTACAATATTGAGCAGAAATGGTCACATCTTTTCAAAGCTATATTTTTAGGGTATGGATATGATGTTTTTGGCAAAGTCAACTTAAAAAGGCTTAATAAACATGTTGTTTGTCTGTTTGTATGTATAAAAATAGTTTTTGAGATCATTTTTGCCATCTATCATATTCAAATTTGTAATCAATTCAACTTATTTTTTCAAATAAGACCAAGAGAAATCATTCGCTAGGTTGAGTTTTCAAAAAGGTATTATTAATGAATCAAATCGAAAGAGCTTTGCTCTATAATGATAATAAGCTATTACAACCTGCAGTTTGAATAATTTCATAATGATTAGATTATAGTGGTGAAAGCTCCCCACAGACTCATTTTCGTGAAAGCAAAATTGTTCAGAAACAAAAGAGAAACTTAAGGTGCACCAGCTAAATATCAAGAAAAGAGTAAGAAGGCCTTGATCTTTTAAAGGTTTATTTTTATTCCTGATCCAATATCATGGATCTATTTTCTTTCAGAAAGCAGACAAGTCAATTGTCATCCTATTAAGTAAGTGTCAAATGTTCATGCGCTTTTCATTATTTGTGCTTTTAACATAAATTAAACTCAGAGATGAAAAAGATTACCTGATACAATTTAAGAAACTTGAGTTGAATGGGCTTTTTAGTTTCAATAGTTGTGTGTTATTGTAATTCTCTTTAATAACCCTGTTGGGCCCAACCCAAGATGAAAAATCCCATGATCCATATAAAATTGAGATGTCTATCACATCGATCACTAAAAACTTGAAATTCATCTATTTATTTTGTGTGATTCAAGATATTCATTATGAAACATGTAAGCCATTAAATCAACACTTCCATGACTCAGTTTTCATTTAGTAATGAGTCATTCAAAAGTACAAGTTTCAGCCTTTTCTTTTTTTCTATTGAAATATTAAAATGTACAAACCTTAGGATGTTCCTCACTCTTCTATGTTCCTCTTGTCAGGACCAAGGGGACTATTTTATTCAACAAGGCTCAATTAATTTGTCATTCAAAAATATTTTTTCAGCTGGTGCAAGGTTGAAAGTATTTCTTCACACAATTTTACCTATAATTGCTCACAACTAAGTATTTTGTTATACCTTATTATTATAGCATTTAAAAAAGAGTACATTTGGTAACTACCTACCTTTCATAAACTCAATCTGCTATTTTAATATGAAAGTCATTTTTTCAAATTACTCTCCTTGAAATTTGGTATGGCTTGTATTTCAATTTGAATAGCAGATCTTTAAGCCCAGAACAAGATCCTACATTTGTTACTATTCTTCATTGCTGCTGTAGCTAATTGGGTGATCAAAAATCTAACTGAAACTCGATTGTGTTCTACCCATGAAGAAGGGAATCTTCAATCCAGACTGATAAATATATTTAACTATAGGTTTAGGTTTTGGAGCTTGGGGTACCTCGGGGGTAAGGGGGTTGGGTTGGTAGGGTTAGATTTGTTTTAAGGACCTTCTCTGAGTTGGTATGGAGGTCTGTACAAAATGTGGTGGAGATAGGTCCGGCGGTTCACGTTTTAAGGTAGGTACATAGGTACAAACAGTCTCTTTTATATTTATAGATATATAGATTAATACATTTGCACTTATAGATTAAGCAAAGCCTTATTTAGCCCACCCACCCACAGCTAAAGTCTCAGGCCTTGCGAGATGTCAAAAAAATCTTAAGTCAAATGAAGTCATTTTTTGAACTCACCTGATGGATAGAGCTTATAAACAAAGACCTGAGCTTCTTATGCACAGCCTGAAGTCACGATTAATCTTAAACTTGGGCAAACGTGAAAAAAAGAAACTAGGGTTTTAAGTGCTAACGATAAAAATTATGTCAGGTTTTCGTGAATAGCTCGATCACCGTGTTTTTGGAGCAATAATTTTTTTATTCGACCCTGCAGCAAAGTGTTCGATAGAGGAAGACAATTCTGATTGCACTATTAGCTCTGTAAAAAGAGTTTATTTGAGTCGTGTCTAAGTTTTTAAAAATGCAACAGCTTAAAAAACACAAAATTGGCCAATTCAATAGTTAAAGAAGGAAGATTTATTTTTTACTTTGTTTCGTTTCTTCGTTGCAAAAAATAAGTTTTGACCTTTTTTTCACCAAGTATTGCGTCATTCAAATGTATAACAGGGCTGTCACAGGCTCTTATTCTTGATTTAATAATCAAAAGAACTTGACAAGTGAAACCTTTGTAATTACGGCATGGCCAAGTGCGAAAGAGGTTGTTACAACTTGGATCACGCCTGCACCTCTTCGGGCGACAGACACTGACAAGCCCATGATGATGGTTATAGGGTGAGCAAGTTGTCGGTTAAACATTTTTTTTTTCAAATCTGGATATTCGCTCTCAAAGCTAACACGTTCCAGTCACAGTTGAACGTGATTTAAAGGCTTTTCACATGCGAAGCTTGTACAAAAATTACACGCCATATTTACTCCAATACGTGACTTGTGGGAGATGATGTTAAGATTGGGAAATTGTTTATTGGGCAAACAGACAAACAACCAAGATTTATTTTTATCCATTGGTTGCTCCAAACTTTCGTTGATTTATGCATTTAAGTGTAGAGCAGTTTATGAAAAAAGTATAAAGTTTATGAAAGTGCATTGGGGGTTAAATATTGATGGAGACCTTTGAGCAACACCTTTCAATCAATGCTGCCAATACATTTCAGTTCCATCATTTTTTTGAAACTTTCATTAAACTCTTAATAAGATCATTGAGCTAAAAAAATTGATTGAAAAAAGCAATATCGCAATGTGAATGAAATTTTTTTCCAAATAAACTTACAAAATAGAATGGCTACCTTAAAAAACCAATCAAAAATTTTCTTGTAATATTTCTAACTCTTTTTAAGGTGATTCAATTGTGACAAGGGTAATAACATGATGAAATACACCAGCAAGAACTTTTAAGTAATGTAAGTAATTGAGAGCATGATTTTTAAGGTTGAATCTTCAGCTTCTGCAATCTTTCAGTCAAAATTAAATCAAAGTCCTCCAGTGGCTACTACAAACATATTTACAAATTGTGATTCATTGCCTGATGCTTAAACTGAATAAGATACTATAATATTACAAGCTGACTTTTGGCTATACCTTGAAGACCCATTGACTACATATAAAATTATTCACATTCTATAAATTTATCATTGGAGTACTTGGGATAAATAAAGAAGTTGCATGATCTTGGCTTGAAAAGCCTTTACTCTTATATTTTTAGCTCAAATATTAAAGACTACTTTCCTCAAAAATGTATTAAAGTTACTTTTTATGGGTAATAAGGAACAAGATATTATTATTGTAAGGGGAAATAGCTCTTGTAACCATTTCAATCCTTGGC
>Ga0194133_10008789_pt1 | contig 11722 bp, 4 predicted proteins | sample TA2KigOf40mmetaG_FD_155448 | JGI IMG/M metagenome (GOLD analysis project Ga0194133, IMG submission 155448) | Freshwater microbial communities from Lake Tanganyika, Tanzania - TA2015055 Kigoma Offshore 40m | ecosystem: Environmental > Aquatic > Freshwater > Lake | place: Tanzania: Lake Tanganyika...
GCGGGCGCGGGACGGACGGCCGAAGCCCCCTCGGCGACCCCCCCGTCGGCCCAGATCCTGCTGGCAGCCCCGCGTCCCTTTTCCGGTCCGCCTGTGGCCCGGGCTTTCTCCGCGACAGCCTCGACGCTCCTGCCCCGGCCAAAAGAGGGGCCGTGACGCAAAATGACGCGCGGGTCGAGGCCGCTGAGATCCGAGTCGGCCTTTTTTAAGAAGAGACCCTTTAAAATCGAACGACCCGGAGTTTGCCTTTTCTGTCTTTCGATCCCCCGGCTACGGGACGGGTGCCCCGATTCCGGGAAGTGTGCCTCGGGAACGTCCCGCAGTTTCTTTTTCGGCAGCCCCCCAGACCTTGTTTTGATCGGAGACGCATTTTTTCCTGACGCCCGCGCCGGTGGCGCCCTCTATAACGGACGAAACGCCGCGGTCGGTGTCAGAGGGAGGGGGGACGGGCGAGGCGTAGCGGCGGGAGCCGCCGGATTGGTCGACGGCGACGCGTCGCGGCGGAGCCGAAGGGTTTGAAACGCAACGCCAGTCTCTGAGGGTGCAGCAACTTCATTACCAAATGACGTGCTAAAAAGTGCAGAAAAAGACGACCCCGAAAGTGCTCGAGGCTGAGCCTCTTTGGCAACACTGAAGGTGCACTTGAGATCGTGTTTGGACTCAAAATCAGAGGGCCGAAGTCTCGCCTCCGACGGTGTCTGCTGTGAAGAATATAAAGAAATCTCTTGGAACTTACAACAACGATTACTACAAGACTAAAGTTGAATAGTTTACCTCGGGTCAACTTTAAGTGTTCCCCCCCCCTTGCCCCTCTGAATGGAGTGCATCGTTTATTTTTTTACAATCGATGATGGTCAAAAGTAAAATTTACTGCTTTATGACGTGGGCTTGTGAGAAATGGGAGGTCCGGCGATTACTTGAAAAAATCAAAACGAATGTGGTTGAAAAGGGTCAATTCTTTCTACAAATACCAAAAAAAAAGAAAATGATGATCATTTTCGTGCTAAATCTTTATGGCATTAGAAAGTGGCAGATAAAAGTGCGTCAATGCCGTGCTTTGTTTTGAGTCATTATCTCTGAAACTGGTTTTGAATTTAGATGAGTCAAAGTTACGAACGGTGAAGGGTGTGAACCAATTATTTCATCTAAGAAACCTCTGTCGAAACGACGTGTCCGATTCCGGCCGTCCAGTTGTTTAGTCTGGGTAAAAAAGGAGACAGGATTGGCGAATTTTGCACAGCCAAATAATATATGATAAATGATTGCTGAGCAAACTTCGTGTTTCGAATTTTTATCTCTCAATAATCCCAAACGACTTTGTGGGATGTTCGTTGCATACTTGAGGATGGCGGTCGAGATGAAGACGTGCTTTGAGCGGGGATAAAAACAAATTCCCTTAAAATCGAGTCGAGGTCTTAGTCTTTTATTTAGTACAAAATAAAGGTACATTATTAAGTCGTCGCTAAGAAAACGGAAGACAGTTTGACCCTAACAAATATACAATTCGGTTTTTTTGGGTTTAGGACCTTCTCTTTCTTTCTAGAATAGTTCTGCCGACCAAAAATAATAAAGATATTCCCCACTGAATATAAATTACAGACTTTTCTGTTCCTTCTGCACCAGTGTTGAGGAAAAACCTCACGTCTTAGATTGGCTATAAAATATGAAATCAAAGTTTCCAGACATTGCAAAAATGTTTTCAACTTTGCAAATATTGGGTGTAAAAAGTAGGTAATTAGATTTACCAACGATAGGGTCCAATATAAATTGTGTCTGATATGACAAAAAAGCAAACTGTATCTGAGAATCTGATGGCAACTCATTTCTTTCCACTTTTTGCTGTTTTTTACTTTGCACATAGTAATTTTCAAAGCATAAGAGTTTTGTTCGCAGGCACAGACACACTAATTTGATTGCTTGGTGCAAACTCGAGCTTCAAAACTGCCACACTCACATCAGCTACACGCCCAAACACAAATCCAAGAAATGTGAAAGGCTTTTTAGGCTCCTGCGTGACATGTGAGTGAAAATTATATGTTGAAGCTTAACAACTCTATCATCTTGGAGAGAGAAAGTTTCCTGCTTTTGTAAAGTAATGAAAATAATTCATATCTAAACATGGGATAGACAAGTTTTGTTAAGAACCAATTCAGAACTTCCTTTAACAAAGTATCAATTTTCGAAGTGGATGGAAAGAACCAATTTTGAAAATAAGTTATGGTTCAAGGCGTACACTGTATGATTTACTAAAATTTATTTTTGGCTTAATTAACATGGCCGAATTCTTTTGAAGAGAAAAACAATAGCTTTATCTTATTGAGAGGGTTTAAAAGTTCTTTGTAAACACATAAAATACCCCTCAATCGGTTTTGTTTATTTATTTTCCTAAGATTAAAATTGCTTGGAATTTGATGCTGATTGGTCTACTATCCGGTTAATTCAAAATTGATTTTATGTAAGGGGGTCGCCATGGCTGAGAGATCATTGGTGCCTGATTGAGAATTAAGATCTAAGGTTGTGGGTTCAAATCCCCAGCCATGCCGGCAATTTTTCAATCCATGATAGCAAAAAAATCAACAAGGCACCCTCAGTCAGGCTAATAGTATAATGTGCAGTAAACATAGGCATGTCTTTGGTGGGACCCTTATAAAGGTGTAGATTGTGCATTAACCTCGCCCGGGTCTAAACTGCACAAGATTATTACACTATTAGCGTGTTCGTTACTTCGGCGTCGGAATGGATGTGATACGGAACGGAAACAGGAGGAGGCGTGGTCGTTGAGCTAAAATTCCAGTTTAGACCTTTTACTGAGGGGGAAGTGATGCTTTATATACAAAAATAAAGAGGGATCGGATCAAGAAATATTGGACCTCTTAGAGGAGGGTAAAATATTGGCGGGAAATAAAATAAGGGGGAGTGAAAACAGCGGCAGCCTGTTTGGGTGAACTTACTACTGAAAGGGGAAAAGGAAGCTGTTCATATTACAAATTTCAATAGTGTAAAACTTTATATAAGAGTCAAAAGAGAACTTGAGTTCTCCCGCACTAGCTGCAAGGCCTGATGGGTGTGCTTTGGCCTGAGGTGGTTAATGTTCCAAGGTGTTCTAAATGTTGTGGAAAAACTGGGATTTCGCCAAGATTTTTTTTTCTTCTTCTTTTTAAGTACGCCTTGCGACTTTTTGTAGTCATTATTAAAGCCACACTAGGTGCTTATTCTATTTTTTAAATAATTTTTTTTTGTATTTTTTTTGTGGTATTTTACCCGTGCGGGAGTCGAACCCGGGCTGCTGGGATAGAATTCCAGCTTGTTACCACTTTGCCACCCTGACTCACTTGAGTGCTCCACATAGGTGAAAAAAACACAACTCCTTTAAGGATCGTCCGAATGCAGAAGAACAATGCGTGTCTCAGTTTCATCAATCTCAATTTCATCATGCCAAGGGACGTCATTCCATCATCATTAGACTGCTTATTTTAACTTTGTCAAATGCTAAAAGAATTAAAAGTGCATTAGTTACAAGTCAAGAATGTTTTTTTAAGGTTTATACTGAGGCTCTCAAGTGTAGTATGAGGGAAGTTAAATTTGATTGCTTTGAATATGTCAGTCAATCTTTTTTTTATCAAGTTTTTTCCAACTTTGGCCACAACATTGCAAAAATATTGCAGTCTGCCTGGGGGTCTTCTTTCTTGGTAAATATTTTCTTGTAAACAGTTGTAGACAATTGACAATAAGTGAAATAAGCCTATTCAACAGGGTCTTGGGTGTAGGCTTTATAGCAATTCCTGAAACTGACAGTTGTATAGTCACTCGCTTGATTTTAATGATAACTAGCCAACCGGGGCGTGGCTATACCCGGGACTAAATTTTTTAAAGGTACCCATCCAAACATTTTACATTATACAATGTTTTTTCTCCCGTGATCTGCTAAGGTTTGGAGTTTGGGGAACCCCAGGATCAGGGGTCTGGGCATCTTGTTTTTGAAATTTTTGTTTAGGAGCTGAAATATTTGAGCTCCAAGTGCAAAGAGCTGAGGATCTTGGTATTATGCGGTGGACCAAAAATTGCTAACTAATTCATGTAAGGTGGACCAGATGGTGCAGATTCCAATAAAATCTGATCAAATTAGTCCTTGCATCTCAAAATAAGTTTCATGACCTGTTTAGGACAGGTTAGGCTAGGAATAAATATGTTTGTGTTAAAAGGATGGGGTTTCGGTTGGGACAGAAGAGTTTTGATTAATTTTGGGGGTGGGGGATCATCTGTTGCTTGGGAGGGTTTGGTATTTACTTAATTGAAAATATTAAAACAAAATTAAAATGTCAATTCATTATTGTAGAAAATTCTACCTTAAGAGATCGATGATCTGGGTTCAGGTTTATACCATTGTATAATCAAAGTTTACACTCAATTCAATTCAAATATTTATTTATCTTGCACACTTTTTGGCATTTAAAACAAATTAAACATATCTCTTCTTAAAACTTCCAGACTGTCAATGGAATGATAGAGGTTTTCTTCCAATCTTTTTTCTTGGCATATTCATGAGTGTGCCAACACCATAGGTTTTCTTACATTAATGTTGCATCTAACTTTAATCCTGGGCTCGTCATTTCCAAGGTTTGTAAAAGAAATGACAATTTTTGGATTATTGTGATTAAAGCATAAATTGATGTGGAGTTGAGCACTTACACAAATTGTTCTGAGATATCTTAATTGTGAAATCTCAAAGGATTATTTTCATATTGCGAAAATGTAGGAAATTGAGCATTTCCAACGAGAAGATTCTGTTTTTTTAAAGCAAACTCTATCTTTCTATCACCTATATCTTCAATTACCATCCAAGACAGCTTAAACTTGACAAAATTGAACCTCCTGATTTTTGCCTAAATTTCTTTGCTTTCAGTATTATACCTTTTACCAGTTAAAGTAAAACTAACCTGATACAAAAAAGAGTTTTGAAATTTGTGTGTAACTCAATACTTTTTCTATGACCCTTGAATTCATGAAAGAGATTTAGGACATCTTATGGGTGCAACGCCCTTTGAATTTTAAGAATTCGATCGTCAAAAGGCCAGAAGATAAAGTTCGCTTCTTTGAAACTAAAAAGAAAAAGCGAGTTATTTTCACACTCATTCAAAAACTTTATTACTCGACACATAATTTCTTTGATCCTAAACTATGAAAATTCTTCTCATTTTGATGTTGAAATTGTGAAAAGCTTTTACTTTGATTCCCGTTTAGTAATAAAATAAGCAGGATCTTGTATTTTTCTAAAGTAAGCTAAGAGCCAAAATCGGAACGAATAAAAGTTCTCACCAAACTCTTCTTGAATGTATTTCATGCAATTGTAAATGTGAACCCAGTTTACGGCGGAATGGAAAACACTTTAAGCTCAGTATTATACTGCATTCAAATAGGAGTTCAATTGCACAAAATTCTACTCGCCTTTTAAACCTCGATCCAAAGGCTCAACCTTAGATCAGAAAAGTTAGAAAATAAATTAAATTTTCCAGTCTTTTTAAAGTGCTTAAGTGCACATAATTTTAGAGCTAAATATTTATACATCCATATACAAGCCTATAACTATTCTTACATTTTTAAGGCACTTAGTTACTTTATTACATGTTGGATAAAATGAAGTAGACAGGTATTTTTTGCTACGGAACATACCAACCCCATAAATGATTTGTAATAATTAATATTTGATCACGCAACCTATTCTAATATCTCCTATACAAAATTTCAAAAATCTGTCTGATAACTTTTTTGGGCTATCTTCATGCAAAAAATTAGCAATCCAGCTTCAAAACTGAGGGAGCGTTTCAGGAGACGGACGGACGGAAGGACAAAATTTCTGCCAACCCCTATTGGTATAGGGTCGGACAGACAAAAATTTAAAACCCCATTGCACGCTAAACCTGCGCTCGCTTCTTTCTAGCCATAATAACAACTAGAGATTAGAAATAATGGAATAGCTTTTATTTCAGTTCAATGTTCACAATATATATGTGCATCTTAAACATATTTTTTTCCATTTTCTGTTTGTTTGTACATTTATTTGATGCTTCATGTTAAGAGAACTAGATGGGACAGATTTCAATGAAATCTGATCAAATTAGTCCTTGAATATCAAATTATGAGATAAAGTAGCTTGACAAAATTAAGTGTGAATGAGAGGATGGCAGCTTCTGATTTCCAGACAAAATCGTTGGTTATTTGAGAACCAAGTGTCCTGAAACGCAGATTTTTGCTTAACAACTTCAGGGAGACTGTAGCCTGCAACTCTGGTATGGTATTTTTAACCTGCAGAGCTCTCCCATTATTTGACCTCAGGGTCTACCCTGAGAATCTTGGTATTATGGTGGACAAAAATTTCTAAATAATTCATGTAAGGCGGAAGAGATGGTGCACATTCCAATAAAATCTGATCAAATTAGTCCTTTCATCTCAAATTATGAGATAAAGTAGCTTGACAAAATTAAGTGTGAATGAGTGGATGGCAGCTTCTGATTTCCAGACAAAATCGTTGGTTATTTGAGAACCATGTGGGCTGAAAAGCAGATTTTTGCTAAACATCAGGATTACTACATACTAAACCCTGGGATGTTTTTTTCAACCTGCCTTCCCCTGAAATTGATCAAATAAGTTGTTGCATCTCAAACTATACAATATGGTTTTCTTACAAAATTTAGGGTAATGGGTGGACTGCTGGGTTTGTGATTTCCAGACAAAATCATTGGTTACTTGAGAACCAAGTGTGCTCAAAAGCAGATTTTTGCTTAAGAACATCAGGGACGCTGCACACTGAAACCCTGGAATGTTTTTTTACAACCTGGACTGCCCTTCCATTATTTGATGGTCCTCCCTGAGAATTTTGGTATTGTGGTGGCCAAAAAATTGGTATATATATACTTTATTTTAGGAAGAATATATGGTGCAGATTTCAATTAAATGTGACTAAATTTGTCTTTGCATCTCAAAATAAGTTTCATGACTTGGTTGGGACAGGTTATGTTATTTATTTATTTATCCATGATAGGGAGTCAATCGATACATGCATAAAATGAACTTTAACAGAGTCCCAGGTAAGAATGACAACCAATATAAGACAAATGACCTCAATTTTAAAGTCGAACACATAGACTTAACAGTATAAAAGTAAACAAGAATCAGAAAATTAAACATCACCAATTGTAATGAAATTGACGTTCAAAAGTCTTTTTCATAATCACTCTTATTTGATCTCAGTGGTGTTTTCTATTTCTATTTCTATTTATTCTGGCTCATACATCTTACAACATATTGGTAAAACTTTGCAAGAACCGTGTGTTTGTCCACTCTGTTTTGATTTGGCCCAGAGCTGTGCCTATTCAATTACCGGTACTTGATCTTCTAATAGCTGTTTTTGAGGCATCAAATCCATAGAGGAGTCCAGGAGACCTACTTTTGCAATATGTGTTGCTAAACATCGAGTTGTAGAGGCTTGTAGGTGATTGTAAAATCCATGTTTTCAATGGTAATAATGCTGGAGCAAATTTCATCCAAAGACGTGGAGTGATTCTTCTGGTACCTGCCTTGACCCTCTCACGGTGTACACACTGGCGATAGTCTTTGATATGACTATTCTTAGACTACGAAAGTGGAGGGATTCCACTCTGCAAATTTCAGGACTTAGGTTATGAATATTGCATTTGTGTAAAAAGGATTGGGTTTTGGTTGGGACAGAAGAGTGAGAACTTGATAACAAAGTTTTGATTAATTTGGGGTGGGGGTGGGGTGGGTTTGGAGCAATCATCGGTTGTTTGGTATGGTTTGGTACTTTGCCCCGGGCAAAAAATACCCGTCTACTTTATTGTTTTTGTTAAATTCTAAGGACTACCATACCAAGGCATACATCTCCCTCCCTAACCCTGCAGCTCATACTTATACCTTATTTGTCCCAACCAAACACCCCCTCCTTTTAAACAAAAGGGAGTTTTCAGTTTATTGCTAAACTTATCTAACCTGACCCAACCAACCCCCCAAGTTTCCCCCCTCATCTTTCCCAACCAAACAATCCACTCATTCACCCTAAATTTTGCCAAGATACTTTACTCCTATTTTGAGATGCAACAACTAATTTGATCAAATTTTATTGAATTCTGCTCCATCTAGTCCTACTCACATAAAGTATTTAGCAATTTTTTGTCCCTCACAATTCCAAGACCCTCAGGGTGAACCCTGGGGTCTAAAAGTGGAAGGGCAAGGCAGGTTGAACAAAAAACCTTCATAGGGTTACAGGATACAGTGTCCCTGATGTTCCTAAGCAAAAATCTGCTTTTCAGGACACTTGGATCTCAAATAATTTCAGACAAAGAGCGCAGCTGAGATCTGTGTTCTTTAAAATACTTCGAATAGTAGCTAGAGATTTTGGGTTTGAAAAGAACAGAAAACAGTTAATTAAAGCTTGTGGTGTGGAGCATATTGACAATATATTATTTAAAAGAGAATCAGTTTTCCTGTTCAATGTAATCCATAACATGGCGCCAACAGAGTTAGTGGGAAAACTAATGCAGAGAGGATACTTTAACGACAGGAATGTGGGGAGATTACACTTTTTTGATTTCAGTAAAACGAAAGCCGGAAGAGCCTGTTTATCGAACCACGCCCAGAAAATTGTCTCGAGATGGAATTTCGACTGGTTTTTCTTGACACCACCTACCTTCAAAATGAAGCTTTCAGAACAACTCAAAGAGGAAGATACGATAATTAATTGATTGATTGAAAATTGTAAAACCTTGTTCCCCCACCTGCATGAGCGTCCAATCTGCTAGGAGGTTTTTTACCTGGTGGGGCAGCTAAATGAGAGAGTGTTTGAGGGAGTGAAAATCCAGGATTTTTCCTCTTTGTTTTGCAGACTGGATAAGTCCCCGCTCCCCACCTCTACCCGCTACGCAAAGAAAATCAGTTTAAAAATTTTCTATTAATGCATTTCATTGTGATTATTCATCAAATGTAAATGTACAGAAATAAAAATTAAAAATCAAAAATCAAATAACAGTGTGCATTTTAAAGATTAAAAAAAAAACCAATGATTTTGTTTGGAACTCACACACGTGGCCGAATGGTCATGGCATCAGGCTGGGAATCTGAGGGTCCAGGGTTCGAACCCCGGCAGCTTCAGGCAACCTTTGACCCCGGGTTGCCAAAAACAACTATGTTATTCCCAGCCAAAAAAAGTGTGCCTTTAATGAAAAGAAAAAATTTGCAAGGCGTTCTATAAAAGATTTTAAAAAAACTGAGCCATCCACTCTTTCACCTTAAATTTTGTCAAGAAACTTTATCTCCTATTTTGAGATGCAACCAGTAATTTGATCTGGTCCATCTTATCATAACTTTCATTCTTATTTCAAAATTACCCTTTTGCGCCCTGTTTTTGTTGGTAATATTTAATTAAAGTTAATTTTTAAATCTCAGCCTATGATTTGAATTGTTTTTTAATTCCAAAGTTATTCCCTAAAACCTAATTTCAAAAGCATTTTTGAGATGAAAACATTCTTGAAGACTTTTGGGTGTAAACTTAACCCATCCGGATTGTTGAATCGTTAGATAATTTTGATAAAAGCTATTTGAGCTCAAAAACTTTATTTAAAATTTGGTTACATTCACCTGCACCTCATGAAGACAGTTTTAAATAAAATTCTCCATTTTTGTGTTAGGCTTTTGAAGAATTTTTGTTCATAAAATTGATTTAAATATCCCTCAGAAATTTTAAAGAGTCGAAGCAGCAGAGAGCCTTATGTAATGTATTACTTTTATTACTATCACTTGTATGAACATCAGCCAAAATAAAGCTAATGAACTTTAAATTGTATAGTTAAGTTGTATAAATTTTTTACTGGATCTGAAATATGACATAAATTTGAAACTAATATCACAATTAAGCCAAAAAATATCAAGCTTAAACAAGAAAAACAATAACTAAAAAGTTATCATATCAAGATTTAAGTTGGCCTCATCTAAATAGAAAAATCATGTCTTAATTCACATTCATATCTTGAATTTCATATTGTTATCATTTATTAATCCTTTTAATATCAACATCACAGAATAACATTGGTAACTTTTTAGAGTACATGGATGTAATGCCAATCGAAATTGTCAATGTCGATGGAGCTTTGAGCAAATACAAATCTTATGAAATACTAAGAATGGATTTTGAGTCATTGATGATCTTCAATTCGTTGATGTGATGGTGTGGGGAGGCTCATTTTTTTCTGCTACCGGGAGTCAAACCTGGAGACCCAAGACAACCTAACAAGTTTTTGAACAGCAGCCACTGTTATTTACTTCAGGTTTGTGTGATTTATAAATTGAGTTTAAAAGTCACTATTCTTAATTAGATTTTATGTCTCTCAAAAGAGATTTCTCATTTTCCATTGGGCTACCCAAAGTGTTTGCACTGCCCGGAATTGTCAATATAAACTGAATGAGTGGATGGCTCAGTGTGCGAGTTCAAAACAAAATCATTAGACCCTTTTCAAAATAGTTAAGACAAATATTTTTTTGATTTCAATTAATCAATGACATTGATTTTTTTCTTTATCAGACAAATCCAGTTCTTTATCTTTTTTCTTATGGTCCATTTTCCCCAATTGTGTTTGGGATCATTTTCATGTATTCTGATAATGGCTCTTGTCTATACCCATTGCCATTTTCCATGAAACCTGTATAAACATGTGTATTTGATGGAATAAATCAGCAAGTATATAACTGACTCTTTATTAGGTACCAGGATTCATCCATTTATTAAAGTACAGAAAAAATTCTTTAAGGAAGACTGAAATAGAAAACTTTTCATTTCCATATTGATCGAGCTTTTCTCTGAATTTCGTTAAAGAGAAAATTTTATATTGACACTGATTTTCAATTTCAAAGCCGAATTCAAAAAGTCTACTGCAAAGCCAAATTCAAAAAGTCTATTATCACTTAAGAAAATGGTGTTAGAAATAACAGTCACAGGTTCTGCGTGAATTTTTTAAAATCATCTAGGGTACAGATAAATTTTTAATTATTATTGTTTTCAGTTTTTCTATTAAATTACTATTTCCTTGTTTAAAAAAGTAATATCACACATCTGTATAAATAGTTTTCATGACTATCAGGCAGCTTGAGCTCCAAGGTAGTTGAATTGTTACTTTTTTGCCAAATGAGTGTCTTTTTAAGTACTCAGATTTGAGGAATGTAATGATTGGAAAAATCCTTCCATCTCAGATCTTGATAAATCCACAATTACTTCCTACAAAATCAAAAAGATAAGATGAGATTCATTGTCTTTTACAAAAAAAGCATAAAACACAAACAATTAATATTTCAATAAGAAAAAGTTACAGAGGAAGAACTGTTTTTATTTTGTTGTGTGCGTTACCTGATCTTTTCTTCTTGCTTTTAATAATGTTTCTGAAAGTTTATCTTTTCCTAGTCTTTTCTCCCAGAATAACATCCCTTCTTTGCTGTCAGGTAATATCAGACATTCACAAGAGAAGCATCCTCTATCAAGACTTGACTGAAGAATAAGATAAAGTTTGATCATTTAAAAGGTTTATAGAGCTAGAGCTAAAGAGAAACCAGTTTTCAATTACATCAGCTAAAAACTACATTGCATTTCTATTTTTCTTTGTTTTCTTGCTCAGCACTATAAATGAAATTCGAAACCAAAGTTTTGTGTCGCCTAGGGAACAAG
>Ga0194133_10008792_pt1 | contig 11721 bp, 6 predicted proteins | sample TA2KigOf40mmetaG_FD_155448 | JGI IMG/M metagenome (GOLD analysis project Ga0194133, IMG submission 155448) | Freshwater microbial communities from Lake Tanganyika, Tanzania - TA2015055 Kigoma Offshore 40m | ecosystem: Environmental > Aquatic > Freshwater > Lake | place: Tanzania: Lake Tanganyika...
TTTGGCAAGAGGAAAACTATTTGAGAAGGTACAAGAAGAGAGTACCTAATTCAATTTACCAATTTTCCCAGCCCAATAAACTTGGAATATGCACATTTTCAGCTTAATAAAAATTTAGGAAAGCTCAAAAACTAAAATCCAGATGTCAACATTTTTGTTTCTGGGGTTAAATAATTTGTCAGAAAGGAAGCAACAAAAAAATGAGCAACATTAAGAAGTTGTGATTCCCTAGGCAACTAAATTAGCTTCTTGTTTTTTACAAATAAATAATAAATTGGTCTTTTTTCACTCATTCGCTTGAGTTCTGAGTTTCATAACCCAAAATTCCAAAGGTTGACTCTTTCTCAAGACATTTAATTTGTCAACCTTCTTTTAGAAATGTTTGCTTTAGATGTTTAATCAAATGAATCCAAGTGAAATTGAATCAAAACTGGTTAATTTATTCTTGAAGAAGGCAACAAAAAGGAAAAAATGTTTGTCCCTCAGGTTTATATTTTACCATTTGATACGTCAAACAAACTTAAAGAATCACAAAAAGTTCAACAAGATAAAAATGAATTGCCACGGACCTTACCATTTTATTTCAATTGCTAAAGCACGTTTGGAATTCCCAAAAATTTTATGGATTTTCCAATACGTCTAAGATTTTCAAATCAGTCTCTCTTGGGTTGGTTTTCAGCTTTAAATTTTTTGTTTTATTCACAACTCATTTAAAGCTGGATTATAAAATCAAATTTGCATTTCGCTACCCAAAAAGTCAATAGTTTTACCAACTTCGATAAGAAGTTATGCTAATTTATGCTTTACAAATTCAAATTGTTTTAACTTTTTGTTACATGGGAAAATGTGAAAGTTTTCCTAATATATCTTAAAACTTTTGGATAACTACACAATAGCAAAATGGTTCAAAGTTGTTTGAAACTATTTTTCAAACTTTTTTCATTAATTCTTAATACCTTAGGCTACTTCTAATAAAATGAACTCTTGAATATCTATAGAGGCTATTTTTGAATCATTAAGTGTGACATTTTCAAACATTATTTAAACTTATTTTTTGGATGTTTATAAGAATTGATTTTTTGTATATTAAGCAATTTAGGAAGTTGTAATTTAGAATCAGGCTTTCATATTTTTTCGAGTGTAGAGAAGAAGTGATTCTGAACATAAATCAGATTTAGATTAAGAATGCCTCCAACTTGTCAAACTCAGTGACTGTGTGATTGGGGATTTTTTCTTATTAAGTAAAGTGTTGGAGATTCTCAGCTCAAGGGAGACAGAGATCACCAATCTTTCTTTGATAGAATCAGCATTTCGTGGATCGACCTGCCAAGTTGAATTTCACTTTAAACGTAATAGATTTTCCCATGATTTAATTTTCTTTTGACAGAAAATGGATTTCCTTTTTGCCTCGAAAGCAAATTGATTCTGGAAGGATACTTTTTAGAAACATGGTTTTGAACATAGAGTTTTGAATATTCATAATCTTTTTTTGAATCAATAGGTTTTTAGTGAAAATTTTGTAAATAGAGAGCTTTGAATATTCATAATCTATTTTTTGGAAAAATAGTTTGTTTTTTTCAGTGAAACTTTTACAAAGAGAGAAACTATTTTGAGTATTATATCTATTTTTGCAGAGCTATGAAACATTGGGTTTTGCATCAAAAAATGAAAAACAAACCAAAAGTTGTTACTTTGTAGAAGTTTGACAAAGGAAAGCTATTTTCAATTATTTCCCAAGTGTTTACTAAACTCCTAGTTGTTAAGAGAGAAAATTGGTTCTTTCATTCACAAACGTTTTGCCCAGAAGTTCTTTCTCCTCGTGCCATTAAATTTCAGTTCAAAGCATTTTCAATGAAAAGTAAAAGTACAAAGTTTTTTTAGTCTATAAAGCTCATTTGCAACCTCAAAAAAAGGGGAATACGAGATATCACCGAATCCAACTCGCCTAATGGGCGAACTCATCGAATCACAACTCACAGAACGGATGGTTGAAAGGGGTGGGGGTTGGTTGGGTCAGGTTAGGTAGGTGAGGTCAGGTTAGGTAAGCAATAAATGCCCTATTGATAAAAAGGGGGTTGAATGGGATAAATGAGGGGGAAACATGCCCCGCAGGTTTAGGAAGGGGAAAGCATGCTTTGTGGGGTTGGTTGGGTCAGGTTAGGTTAGGTAAGCAATAAATGCACTATTGGTTGAAAGGGGGTTCTGCAAGTTTGTCTGTTCTACGAGCTGTGATTCGGCAAGTTAGTCCATTCAGCGAGTTTGTCTGTCTGGCGATTTGTGATTGTGATGAGAGTTGGGATTTGTTGAGTTTAAATTCGGCGACTTCACACAATATCTCAAAAAAGAACGTAGTTTCTTTAGACAATTTTTCAGGAATTTTTGAAGTTGATTGGTAACCTTTTAAAATTTCTTTCACAATAAGATGTAAATTGAAAGTTTTAGATGTAATAGAACTTAATTCCACCTTTTGATCTAGTCTTTTGAGAATCTAAAAGGTCAAAATGACCTTTCGGCTGGTTTTTCATTTTGGTTATCCACTTTAGTCCTCGATCCCTTGGGTTAAACATTTAATCATTCCACAGAGAAACCCAATCCAATTCAAACCCATTTTTTCAGAAGGTGACCAACACTTCCAATAAACTGCTTTAGTATTAGGAATATCTTATTCCATAAAAATGAGCTTTTTATGAACCTGATTGGAACAAATTCGTTATTTGGAGTTGCTCGAGAATATACACTAAAAAGAGTTACATGAAAAAAACACTTATTCTCTTTAAACCTACAAATGGAAAAGTTTTTTTGCACTCTATAATAAAAGTGAGCGGGCAAAAAGTTTTTCTTTTGATCTAGTTTGTGAAAACCAAACTTCAGGCATAAAACTAAACCAACAAAAACATTTGATTGAGAATCAATGTGCTGATGCAAAGGGTGATTTACAACACAATAGGAACACTTATTGCAACCCACTTTCTTATTTCTGACAACAAAATCCATCTTCAGATGGACAATACAATATTCACAAATTATGCATTTTTCTGATTGATAACATTTATCGTCTTCTTAAGTAAAGCAAACATACATAAAAAGCATTGATCATTGATCTAAAAAGTTCCTCAATCTCATAAATCTTGGAAAAAATCTAAAACTGAATACATTCATAAGATTTATTGCTTTGGCCTTTTTTTTAATTTTTGTACAAACAATTTTTGATACAAGCTGCATTTTTTATAAATCATTCCATCACTGTAAAATCTAAAGATTGAGCTATAAAAAATATTACACTATCCATCAAGGCCTTTCAAATTTAGTCCTTTAAGAATCAAAATTCAAGTAGCGAAAGAATCGTTGAAAGAATAAAAAAGAAACTAGATTTTTTGACAAGTTTCTAGAAAGTAATCAGAGTGAAATTGTTATTTTTATTGACAAAAAAAATCGAAGAAATTTTAGCCCTTTTCTTACTAGAATATTTTTATGCATTTCTTTCTGACAATTTATATTTTTTATCTTGATAGCCAGAGGGGTCTAACTTGAAAATGTACCTTTGGCTAAAGTTTGAAAATCCTCGGAGAGCCAACTCTAAATAAATAATAGCAAAGTTTTTGGGATTTCCTCTTGAATTTGCCCACTCAAACAAGAATCGGGCCTCTATTGACGTATCCTGTTTGAAGATATTTTGTGTGTGTTCTAAAAATGATCTCTGTGACATCTAATTGAAAAGCAGGCAGGACAGTTGCTCCACACCCTTTGCAAAGATCTCCGAGCACCCAAGAATAGTTTCCAACTCTGACCTGGCAATTCGGACAATACAATCTACCACTGAGATTTTGCTTGATTTCTTGCTCCATCCAGCCAACGGGTGTGATAAAAACTGACTGGGAGCAAAGGTTGAGTCCTGCAGGACTACTGGCATCGTCGATTACATCTTCCTCACTCAACCTTGCCCAGATTTCATCCATCCAGTTTGGAGTTTCACCTCTCACATGTGGCAGCATGTTGAATGCACTGGCAAGAGTTCTCTTACACTTTCTACACTTGAAAATCATGGGGTAGCGACCTCGGGAGACTGCTGCAGCTGCTGCCTCTGCTGAACCGGGCAAACCTCCTGCTGGATCTGAATCAAGAACTTTTTCAAGACTGTCTCGGAAAAGTATTTTGGCTTTCCTCATTCGCTCTGAAGCGCAAAAAAGTCTGAACATTTTGTACTGAATGTTTCCAGGATCAAGGGTATAGTCCATGGCTTCAAACAACTTGAGCTGAGCCAAAAATCCAATGTGAGGATTGATTATTTCCCTCTTACTTTTGACTTTGTAAAAAGCTTTTTCCAACTTGTAGTGATGTTTGTGCATGAGGTATGCAATTACAACTGTTGCTGACCTTGACCGACCTCTAAAACAATGTACAAGAACTATTCCTCCTTTGCTGATTGCATTGTCAATGAAATCAATTGCTTCCACAAGACGACTGAGCAAGTCCTCATCCGGCAAATCAGAAATTTGTAGGTGTAAGAACGTCATTCTTGGAAGCATTGAGCTGATTTTCCTAGGCAAGGGAACTGAATCAACGCTGACAATGTGAGTTACAGCGTTTGACTCGAGCAAAATGACGTCGGTTGCGGCATCCATGTTACCAAGAAATAAATTTTTCTCTATTCTGGTCATGTTTGAGCTGGAAGAAGTGTTCGAAGTGTATCCCATTGATGATCGGGTACGTGTCCTTGAAGATACAGATGTCTCCAATTTATCCAAAAAGTCGTTGCTTCTGGTTTTTCGACCATTGAACTGAAAAGAGAAGAAAGAAAATAAGTGTCTCATTCTGTGAAACTTTATCCTAAAGAAATGTTTCATCTCTTTAGATCCCCATTAAAAAAGGAACCACAAAAGATTATGACAAAACTTTTTTTTTGTACCATCAAAAAACCTTTTAAAGGCCGAGCTGCTCAAATACATTGTTTTGCAACGCAAGAAAAAAAACCCATTTACATTTTAGAGTTGTTCGAAAAAAAAATTTTTAGATTTGAATTTTTCATGCATACCTGATATTCGCCTTTCTCATTTATCGGAGTCCATCTTCCCATAACACCCCTATAAATTCCGAATGGCTTCACGGTCCGATCAAGAGATCTTTGTAATTGTTCTTCTAATGCTGTTTGTTTGCACGTGCTCTGCGTTTCTACTGCAGTTTCAGGTCTACTGCCATTCACCATAGAATCTAGATTCAATTTTCTTGGTTGAAGATCAGCTTTTCTACCACTTTCGTCGCTCGAGGGAGTCATTATTGTGCCGCTCATGGGACTGCCAGTGCTTGAGTTCATGTTTACGAATTGTGTAGGAGAAGGAGAGTCAATTGGCTCATACAAAGATGATGGATTCCTTTGCTTACTCGCTAAGTTTGTATTTTTTTGCTCCCAAGGTCTCACTTTCACTGGAGCAAGCTTCTGTTCGAGTTTACTTTTGCAAGATTTTTCATTTTTTCCTCCAAAGTTTATGTCTTGGTTACCATTTTCTTGTTGTTCTTGGGCTAAAGTTTCAAGGTGGTCAACACAAATCGATTTTGACTTTTGGCCATATTGAAGTTTTCCATTCTTAGATACTTTGGATATGACATTCTTTGGGCCATTTAAGTTTCCCTTAGGCACCTGACTTTCACTATGAAAATTGTCATCAAATGCTCCAATCTTTATGGATCTTGAAGAGACCGAAAATGGTCTTTGTGATTCCACATCTTTCTTTCCAAAATCATCAGTTTGGTTTTTGTTACGATGCGTTTCAGAACGTGACAGTGAGCTATCTAAGCAGTCAGGTTGAATATAATTGCTAAAGGAAGATTCAGATGTTTCAAATGCCTGTCTCCCGTTATTCTTTGTTTGAAAAATATTGCTGGAACGTTCCTCTTTTAAGTCTATCACAATAACGTTGTCGTCATCCCAGTCTGACATCAGAGGATGAGTCAAATTGTGAGTTTCACCTTCAAAGGCATCACCGCTTTCAAATGCAATTTCCTGTTTTGTTAAGTGTTTCTTATCCTGGGTTTCCGTTAGATTCGATCCATTCATTTTCCTAAAATATTTTGACCAGCTTGTCTTTTGGGAAAATTATTCATGAGGATGTTTTTCCCTTTTGAACTCTCATATCGATTGGCGTAAGCTTCACAGAATGTTGCTTCATTTTTCACTTTGATTTGTTGGATTCCTAGAAAAAATTCCCATCTTTAGAAATAGATAAATGTATTTAATTGATTATTCCATATTTTAAAGGCACAGCAGCATGCCTCATTTCTTTTTTCAAAAATGTTTGTTCCACAATATAAATAGTATTGTAACTCTTTTTTTGATTGGACACGTCTTTCACTTTGGATTATTGGACATCTTATCGAACTATTTCTTATTTTTTTTATGTTTGTGGCCATTAAAACCCTACAAAGCTTGTCCACAAGACAATGAAAAATAACAAATCTTACTGATTTCTTTCTGTTCACATCAAAAAGAAAGAAACACAAACATCATCTAACACAGAAAAACAACTGACAGACTTTTGGCTGCTTACATCACTTCACAAAAGGTCAAAAAAATGATGCCCACAGACCAAAAAGTCCTATTATAAATGGAACTGATCCGACGCAACCCAAGATTTATCCAAAAAGGAGAAAAACTCTTAATTTTATAGTTAAAGATTTATAATCAGCTTGCTTGTAAGTGATAATAAAAATGACAAGCAACAAACCATCATCGAAAATTTTTCTCCAAAGAATTGCTGTAAAGATTACTTTCTCTAGCAATTTTCTAACAAAGGAATTGATTGCTGATTTCCAAACAATCTTCTGAAGAGAGATTCTCTTTTGACAAAGGTCAAACATTGTTTGTGATCTGACTGAAATTTTTACATTTTATTAAAAAATTACTTGAGCATATGAAAGGCACAGAGAGGTTCTCATAAGTGCATTACCTATTGAACCATGACATTCAAAAATGATTTCTTTATCGTATTAATTTTCTTATAGTGATAGAGAGCAAAATGCCAAACGAAATGAAGAATTTAATTAAAGCGAAAATACAATGTGATAGTCACACTGTAAGCTTGATTTCTATTTGATGTGCATTGAGTATTCTAATTAAGAACCAACTGTGACCTGCATAGTTCTAGACACAAAGCAATGAAAAAGGAACCAAATTAATCATTCTTCGATAAAAGATCTTATTTTTCTTGTAATATCAATACATTTCTTTTTCCTTTCACCAAATCAGATCATTATTCAACTACTGTGACCTTTCCTTTCCTACAAAATCTTTGAAAAAAAATAATTATTTTGCACAAGGTTAGCAAATGTAATCCTTAGAGCCCCTCTTTGTCTTTGTAGACTTAATTATTGATAAAAGGCCTGACAGGAATCTTTGAAAGAAAACCTTTCTTTTTTTTAGCTTGCAACTCAATGGATCACAGACTTGTCAACAACAGAGGTCGAATATTCAACCATAAACTAATTCGCTAAAAGCCAATAAATGAAAATTAATTGGAAATTCTTGTTACTTACTAACGATCAAAACGAGAAATTTTTGACGTGTCGATTCTTGATTATAATTTTAGACTATTTCCAATAAGTAAGGTGCTTGACAAAATCCAAAAGTTACTTGGATTTTTCCAAAAGCACTTACAACAATTGCACCGCCCAATTCAAAACTTCTTTTCACTTCCTTTAGTCCCTAAAAGGCTTTTTTTTGGCGATCAAGAGTGAGCAGATTTGGACACAGATATTTAAAGCATCAACGCATTAAAGCTTAAAAAAAGACAATTTTGAAACGAAAAGAAAACTTTTCACAGTGTTCATTCTACTAAACGATTAAATATCCTTTCAAAAAGTCTTTTTTGCATTCGAAGCAAATTATCAACATACAACAGGAATATTGATTTTCTTTCACATTGAAAAACTATATACTTTTAATGAAATGTTTGAGTGATTTAGAAACAATGCCTTTTCGAAATCTTTTGTCTATAGATATTGTTTTAAGCAGCCAATAACATTCAATAATGATTTAAAATATAATGATTGTCAAGTCATGACCAAGAATTATCCAAATCCTAACTAATAAAATCTTTTGAAATTCAATTTAAATTTGAATGGAATCATTTTTCAAAATATTCCATTGGAATCCGGACATTCATATGGATCAAATATTTTTTAACATTGTATAATTCATTACTTTAACGGTTGACAATGAAAAAACTTACCTAGGATTGAAATGTCACTTAAATTTTAACACTATATTGATTTTTAGTTTGACTCTAGAGTCTCGACGACGCACTTGGCACTTCTTGACTTGAATCAAGTCTCAGTTTGACGCAGCGCGACAGCGGCTCTGCTCGCCCAAGGGACTTGCGGGCGCTTTCATCTCCCGGCCGGCGCGCCTCACTCCTGCCTCGCGCAAATCTATATGGCTAAAGACCACCAAAAAAACGAAAACCAATTTGTATGGGAGGGTTCCTTTTCGGCCGTGCTGTCGCTCTTACTCTCACCGCTCCGGCCACCTTCGTGGCCCTGCACCTTCCCTTTTATCTAAATAAAGTTTTTAAGTAAAGTCAATCTGGCACTCTAGCTTAGCCCTTTTACGATTTCAGAATTGGTGAGTAGCTAGAGACGATTAGAAACCGCGGAAAATAAGGCAATCAAAATAAGGTGACGTCACCTAAAAAAAGCTTGAAATTTAAAACATATTTATGGACACTTTTTTACCGAAAAAAGTAAACTTTTAAATCTAGCATAATGAAAAAATTGGCTTACACTAGATTGCATGACTATTTAAATTATTTTGAAAACTTTAAAGTAATCTTAAGCTTTGAAAATAAATTGCATGTTTTATTCATTAAATTCCTTTCAGATTAAAAAAATGTAGAGGTCGAAAAATAATGCTTGTGGTGTTTGAATAACGACAATAATAAGATCTTTCACGAAAGTCATAAAACTAAAATTATTTTCATATTTTATTCTTGGTCCAGTCCTAATTCAGTCAACCCATTGCCCACAAAAACTCCAACAAATATTTAATCAATAATTCCAAAAGCCTCATATGCATGTTTGTAATACAGAATTTTTATGCCATGCTGTATTGACTTTGTGGTCAATATATCACAAAGGATATTCAGTTTATCCAAATAAGCTTCAGTAGGTGTGTAGTTTATTCCAAGGCCATGAGATTGAATGATTTCTTGCCTTGATGGTTGTCGTGACAAATACCCCACATTTTTCATCGTCTAATGAAAAGTTATAAGGAAGACAAATAGGAAGAAAAACTGTTGAACTTTATTGATATGTCAACTGATCTAAATTGAACTGTCAACTGTGCTTTGTTAGGAATACAATGAGGTCGAATGTAAAAGGCAGAAAATGATTACTTATGTGTAAATTATTTTTGCATTTTTTGTTTGAGAGCAGTTTTTCTTTTAAGACTTAAAAAGCATTTTTGAAATATTCATAGAAGTTTTTTATATATAATACTTTGAGCGAAAATGAGATTCCAAAGTCTTTATAAAAATGTCTTTTTTCTAAAACCACCAAGCCTTTTGAAAAAACTCGACCAAGTTTTGCTCTTTCGTGCAATAATGAATAAGGGCCATCAATATTTTAAGAATGAATCATCTACAAAAAGTTCGAGTTTCATCCTTTCTAATTTCCTACTTCTAACTTCAGTTTTCAAATTCCAAAAAATAAGGTTTTTATGAAGATTTTATCAGGTCTTTTGGTTGTTTTAAAAGAATGGATACATTTTAAAAATGTTTAGATGAAAGGCTATATTTTCACAAATTTTAATTTTGTCTTCCTTTTAAAAAATACTTTCACCTTATTATTATCCACAAAATAAATATTTATTAAAGCATAAAGCGTTCCATAGAGGAAAATTTTGCTTGGTCGGATTATGTTTTTTTCGCAAGTTTTAATTTAAATATCACTCAACCTACCTCTGAAAAAAAATTCTGTGAGTACATTTGTCATTATGAGGGATTTTTTTGTACAGCCCAGCAACATTACTACCAAAGATTGTCCTTGGATTTCAAATATGTTTAAGCACAATCTTGAACTAGGCAAAGTGGAGGATTTAATTGTCTTGATGTAGAAAATTAGTCACAATTATTTTGTAAAAATTCAAATATATTTGTACAAGTAATTTTGTCATGTGTTCCTCATGGAAAATTGTACTAAAATCAACAACTTATTTCTCATAATTTTGTGGCTAATTGCTCTTGCAGAAGTTTGAACAGCATGTGGGGACAAAAAGTTTGCATGTTGTATATTTTCAATCGCACTAATCACCTCACTATATGCAGATTCTCAGTTTACATAGTGCTTGTTATTGTAAACGAATCTAGCTAGGAACCCAGGGTGAGAAATGAAATAAATTAATTAAGAACCGGACACTGACGGAAATAAGTTACAATTCAACTTGAGAAATGTTTATCAAAAGCCATCTCATGAATCATAAATAAATAGTTACTTCATCGCCTGTCAAGCTAGTTCAGAAAGTCATTTTTTCTGAAATCGAATCCAGTGGTGAATATGGATACGACAGATTCCTACACGTGAACTTCACAAGGGTCTAAGTTTCAAAAGTCTAAACAATTTTTCGATGATTCTCGAAGAGAATGCTGCGTAAAGGTAACGCTATCTATTCGAAGATGAAACCTGAACCTTCTAAAGGGAGTGATTTTGTCAAGTAGAAAATTTTCGTCGAAATTTACAGAAGCTTAAAAAAGTTTATTACCCTCACCTCTCATGCAAAAAGAAGTTGGTTCATTTATCTCAATAAATCATAAAAAAGTACTTTGATGTTGTGAGCTTTGACTGCATGAATTTCTTGATAAGATGATGAAGAATGATGATGGATTCGATTTTGAAATTTCACTTCATTAAGTGATTGTTTGTAGTTAAACTATGGAGATTTTAAATATGAATGAAAATAATTTTTGAAGTTGGGAACAATCTGTCAGGTATATCCTTTTTGGTCTAATTTCTCACCATTAAATCAATATTCTCAAAAGAGTTTCATTTTTGAGTGTGGTGTGGGGTCTAACCTCACATTCAAATGACAAGGTGTATGGAATGGATAAATTTCCAGAGGAGCGATGAGAAATTATTTTCAGAAGAGAAAATCTTGACAAAACTTGTTGGGAAAAGATTGATCAAAGGTCACATCACCTTACAATAACACTCTAAAAATATGGGAATTATTTCTTAAAAAGTTTCTCTTTTTAGCAATTAAATCATTCAAAGACAAAGCTTCATCCTTTGCCTCATTGAAGTCATAATTTATGTTACCCTCAAACATCAAGCGAAATGTTAAGCACTGAAATTGTTCCAGGAAATATTTGACATGTCTCTTTGTTAGAGTAGAGAAAGATGTCAGATTTGAAGAATTGAGCAATTATGGGAAGAATAAGTATTAAACAGTTTTTTTACAAACTTGAGAAGTATATAAACAATAATTGAAATGCATTTGATCCAAAAATAATTAAGGGAAATTTAAGATTTCATGACTTCTAGAAAGTTTTGTTTGGATGAATGTCCAATGTGGTGGCATCTGAAGCTTCCTGGTAAAGACTCAGACTGTTTGACTTCAGTCTTGAAGTTGAGATGATGAATTAACGCCCGTTTCCTCTAAATGTATACTGTACTCTGCCATTGAAAGAAAACATTCTCTGATTTGATGCAGGGTTACAAAAAAAGATTTGACTCCTG
>Ga0194133_10008794_pt1 | contig 11720 bp, 5 predicted proteins | sample TA2KigOf40mmetaG_FD_155448 | JGI IMG/M metagenome (GOLD analysis project Ga0194133, IMG submission 155448) | Freshwater microbial communities from Lake Tanganyika, Tanzania - TA2015055 Kigoma Offshore 40m | ecosystem: Environmental > Aquatic > Freshwater > Lake | place: Tanzania: Lake Tanganyika...
CATGATATTTCGCCTAATGCAAGCTAGCCAACCGTACAAATTTCGCCTAAAGTTTGCCACTTTATTGCTTACCTAACCTAACCAGACCCAACCAACCCCCTTAACCTAACCCTGTGGGGCTACCTAGCCCTTCGGGTTTAACCTAACCCTGCAGGCTAACCTATCTACGAATTCGTTACGTAGTAAAAACGCAAAAAGTAGGGGGGATCGACTGGGGTATGCATTGGGCGAACCGGGGTATTAGGCGAACTTAAACTTGCATTAGGCGAAAGATCATAGACACCTTTTTACAATTTAAATTGAAAACTTATATTAATATAAATAAATCTCAAGTTAACTTTTCTCCCTGAAATATTTTTAAATTCAAGTTTTCTAATAAGATTTTTCCACATTCTGGATTACCACCGATCAGCTTAGAGGCAATAATGCAAAGAGCAAAGGCAGCAATAAATATCTACAAAATTCTCTGAACCAATTTTTTCAGATTTTTCTGTTTTCCACTCCCTAATATAAATTCAATAGTGCAGAAAGTTTAAAAAAAGTAATAGACGTTCTGCCAATAAGAAATCAATCGAATCAACTCGTGTTTTGCGATTTGTTAGAATTACTCACAAGAACTTTACACAGAGTACTCAAACATTTTCATTTGTTGTTTAATGAATCTATTTTGATGTTTTAGACACTGAAATGAATTTATCTCCATTCAATAGATGTTTATTTACTTGCAAGATCCATTCATTCCCACGCATGGAATTTGAACAATTTAGATTTTAACTGGGCGGACTTCCATTGTTAGGTTAATGTGATTTGAAAGTGGAACATTTGACTACAAACAAGACAGTTAAATAAAAAGCTTCCCTTACGGTTATAGTTGTTTGTTTTAAAGTAATATCAACAAAAGCAAAATAAAGAATAAAATGATAGAGTAAGAATGTTAATAAACAATGCTCTTATTTAGATTTGATATTAAAGGGAATTAGAACAAGATGGTATCATAGCCAAAGAAAAGTGTGTTGTGAAGTATTTATTTCATAATTTATTTATATAGATTCTTTTCGAAATTTAAAGAAGTAACTCAAAGCAAAGATATGTGATGTGGCGTCCAAAATCCTCAAACAGAATTAAAGATGAAGAATATACATTTAGTTGTAATTTTTTTGCCAACATTTGTTGTTACTCACATCGATATGGTATGAGAATGAGAATAGCTACCGGTCATTTTTTTTCAACTGATATTTTTAGACCAATGTACGTCAAGTTATGATAAAGAGTGGGCATTTTGGGATATATCTCTTTCATTTTGCATCCTTTGGCTGAAATTTTTTTAAACATGCAAAAATGGAAAAATTGAACCACAGTTCAGTTTACCATCTCTCATTAGTTATCCCATTATTGTAAGAAAGGTGGGTTTGAAGAATGAGGTTCCGTTATACATAAGCAACGTGACATATTTCAAAACTCATATCCTTTGCGTGAGTAGGTTGCTCATTTGTTGCGTCATGTCAGGCTCAAAATCCTTCTAAAATGATTCTTAACTCTAAAATTAAGTGGATTAAAGGCAAGTTCAAACAGCAAGTCTTCATTTTAATTTCAAACTATAGAAATGCGAGCTTTCATTTTAAGTGATATTGGAAATCTAAAGGAATACATGCATTTGTATTGTGATCAAGTTAAGTTATCCTGGAAAGTTAAAATGGTAACTGGGAAGACGCGCCTTGAAATTACAGCTATAAATTGATAAAAGCAAACAAGTGGCAAAAAGTACACTTATCTTTTTTTAACTCAAACTCCAAAATATGTTACTCTTTTTTCTGAAATCTTTTTAACATTTACTGTCAATCTTTAATGTTGTCTACCTCTCGAGTCGATTAAGTTGTAAAAATTTCATTTGGTCGACAGGCAGCTTTATCTAGGTAACCTGGTTTCCTAATTGATGGTGATACACTCATTAGCATTTCGAAGTCATTAACTTAGAGAATTACGACAAGGTGAAAAGATTCTACTTCATTTATCACAACGTCACACCTGACTCATACTTGGAATGAGAAAAACATGTAAAAGTGAAAGGCTGGTTGGAGTTTTTTTGTAAATAGATAAAATAAAGACCATATTTGGTTAAATATAAGTTTTGAAATACATGAAGAAATTTTTTCTCTGATTGATATTCCAGAGAATGCATGGATTTTCTATGTAGAAATTAAACCTACTCTTAATAACAGCCGCTTAATTTGGTGGTTACTTATCTAAAGGTCACCATGAATTGATTTTGAACCCGGACGACAGGCAACCTTTTTGTAAAATTTTGAGAGAGGAAAGAATTTTTTTATTTTCTCTATGAATAATGTACCCTATCCCAAGCTTTTTAAGTAGTGACCGCGTCTTAGTATGTAATATGCATTTGAAACTTGTGCTTGCATGGCACCCATTATGGAATTTTTATGTTAATAAACATCTTAGAAATCGAATCACGTGACAGCAAAAGTATTGTTTCACCAAGAATCTAAAATTTATTAGTAATTATACTTACTAAGTTTTTCAATTGGTCGCATCGATTTTTGACAACGAATAAATTTAGAAAACGAAAGGCAAAATAAATTTCTAACCAGTTTATTGAAGTAAATTTCTAAAATTAGGATTGTAGCAAAAAATGAAAATTTCACGAAACACCTACGTTCAATTAAGTTAAAACTTGACTGCTCAAAAATTAATATTTAAAAATGCTTTAAAGTTTCTCTTCACATTTTTCAAAATGGAGAGGAGAAAATTAAAAATCCGAGATTTGTAAAGTAAACAATTTATAATTGCTAAGAAACTTGCTTGAACAAAACAAGGAGAAGAAGGAAAGGACTAACAAAAATAATTAATTAGGCCTTTCAAAGAAATCAAGTTGCTATCAATCTTAGGCTGAAATCCTGTCTGATTTAAGCAAATAAATTAAGGCAGATAAATCTTTTTTCGATATCTATTTCTGTTTCTAGTTTTAAACAGTTTGGAAGTATTTTTTAGTTCACCAATGTGATTCGAATTATTTATAGGGTCATGTACTTTTCCGAAGACAATGTGCTTTGGGGTGAAGGCCATCACCTTGTCGTATTAAATGGATCATTTCTGATTTACAATTCGTTCATCATCAAAAAGATTTAGAACTTCTCTCTTTGGAAAGGTTAAACTTTGCTGACCTAAGGTATGTATACATATATTTTACTCAAAATGTCAAGATCAGAATTCAGAGTTATTAAAAGCTAATAATTGCGGGAGCGTAAGATTATCTATTTTTGTATCTAAAATTCTTGATTCGAGAAAGGATATTAAAGTTTTTGGCCTAAAATCAATTTTCATCTGTTTGAAGTATAACCTTGATTCATGGCGGAAAATTTAACGTTTATATTTCACGGTTAATTTGAGTTAGTTTCAAAAGAAGCAAGATTATTCACTTTCATAAAATTTTAATGCAATGGAAATTTTCCATCGAAACCTCTAACTTTTCTTTAAAGGACGAGCAGGCAGAATTCCTCTGGCATTAAGTATTGGATTTTTCTTTTTTTTTCACTTTGAAAAGTAAGATTTATGTTTTTACCTAATTTTACACATTTCATTTTTAAATCATGTTAGACTACATGATTGAGAGAAGTCGATTCATTTCTTAAAATTTATAAGGACTTAATTTTCGTGTGGCAAAGTCAAAAATTTTGAAACACAGGTGCACAGCGATAAAAATGAGCTTTTTTCAGATCTTTCCATGGTACTTTAAATTGACAATAGCATTTCAATTCACAAGAATACAATTAGTACTAAACAAAAGAAAATTTTATTTCAGCAGGGAGATATTCGAAGGATATCTCAAGCACAAAGACTTTGTGCGAATATGATGAAGCATATTAGACAAAGAATTAACTTCGACGTGAAAACTCAAAACTTGTACATCGTTAGATGCGATGAACATTTGCTCGGATGTAAATTTGATAGCATGACTTGGTGTGTCAAAGTAAATAGAGAACTTATACTTCCCTGAACAAGGTCCGTTACTTTTTAACTTAATTGTGGAGATCTGATCTTGACATTCTAGGCACGCACAAATTGAATTATTGATAAATCAAATCAACCTAGGCAATGTCCCTGTCAACTTAAAATAAAATTTAGTTAAGAAATCAGATTTGCTCATCAATTGGTTTAGATTCCCGCATAAGAAACTTTTTCCTAAGAATCGGAAAACTGATGGTACCAGTTAAATTTTCATTTCTTTGCCCAATCGCGATTCGAAGTCGTTTTAAGAAATGAAGTATTAAGAACCTAAGATATTTGTCGCAGGTCGCAGAAACTCCGATCTTGAAAAAGTCAAGGGATCTTATGCAATAGTCTCCTGGGGGGATGATGCACTTCAGAGAAACTGAGCTACGATGACGAACAATTTTAAATTTGAAGAGTTCAGCCCACACAAACGGTATAAAAGACTAGATAAATATCTTGTAAACTGACTGAAAATCATAAAAATTACTAATTTGAGATCTAAGTGTAAGCTTAGGATTTAAGGTAAAAATGATCAAAACCAGGTTCAATTAAAATAGAAATCCTATATTTCTTCCAAAATCACTTTTCTCGGGCCAAAAGTCTATGAGTCGCCAGTATTTTCGAACAAAGTCATGGGTGATGTTTAATCTGGAAGATGAAGTGATCTTTAAAAAAATTTACCTTATGGAGGTAGGCATGGATGAAACCGTAACGAAACTGAGTTTACTTTGGCCATCATTAATTTTGCCTCTTTTTTTGATTCTCATCAGTGGAATGAATTTGGTGAAAGTTTGATGGGGCAGAGCAAATCTAAATGCACCGTCATCAACATTTTTAACTAAAGACACAATTCTTTGTTTTGCAGAAAGGTGAGGTAAATTTAATAATATCGAACAAGACAATGTTTTTATCTTATGTATAAGACTTTCTCAAACAACGAATTGTCTGCTTTTAATGGTAAATCTAAAGGTTACTGCTTGGTTTTTTCATAAATGGTTTTATCTCATTTGAGATAGTGTTAGAAATTTTAAGAATACGATCCAATGGTCTTAATGAATGTTGAAGATACATACAAAAACAGAATCAAGGTATCAAAATTCAAAATATTTTTCTAAACGAACGATGAACTGGCAAAAAATGAAACTTTTCTCTTGTCTATGATCGCGCCAATTTTACTGAGCTAATCGCTTCCCTATTCCGGGTTGAGCAATCGAAATCAAGCCATCTTTCAATCAAACTTTGAACTTTTCAAGCTGTCTTTTGATCAAAATATTCACTTGAACTTTCGTCAAGATCATCTGATGAGAGATAAAAATTTAACAAAACAGAACTGCTGGCAATGCTTCAGTGTTTCAATTAACCTTCAAATAGGTGATCAGAAAAGCATTTACTTTCAATCTTATTCATTCCCATATCTTTTTTATCATCTAGAAAGTATTTCAGAGTTCAAAAAGAAATTGCTGATTTGGGTCAAATTAGTTTCCATTTTCAATTCAATTATACAGTCAGAAAATGACGAATAGTTTGTCCCTTTCAAGATTTCACAATCTTGTCTAGCTGATGCATTACTTTAGGTGATATCGAATTTGCATCTTACACGTCGAGTGATTTATGATACAAGAATGTGTTTGATCGACAATAGAAAATCAAGGGCAAACGAATATCAAGTTTCTTAACAAAGCTCAATTTACAAGATTCGTGACAAATGAAAAGCTGGCCCCACCAACGGCTACATCTACAATTAGAACCCGTGTAACGATTTTATGTCTTTTCCTTCACAACAAAAGTCTTCGTCCAGAGGCAACAAATCTGATGGATTGAAGTAGAAATCATAGCACAAACTGATGGATGTCTGTCGTTAGACATCAAGTAATTTTATTAGTAATAGCAAGGAACCAACGAATGATAAATTTTTACTTTATGAAAAACTATGGTCACGATCTGCCAGGACGCTTAGAAGAAGAAGAAATATAATAGCTTCCAACGGACGCCAAAGGCAATTGAAGAATAGTTTGATAACGTATCTTGAATTAGACTGAAAAAGTTTACTGTTTTTTTATCTGCCCTTTGTGTGCACAAATAAGTTTGGTTCTACTCTATTTCTTCTTTATGAGGACAATCAAAGGTTATTTACTCATTTTAAGTGCGAGAGAAGATGCTAGGTTGTTGTAATTATTAAACATTTAATGAAGTGAATTATTTTTTACTGATTTTCAAATATTGTAGATTTCATCAAACATCTTTCAGTTTTAATATTTTGTTTGTTCAAAATTTTATATTTAAAGATCAGGTGATTTCTTCACTTGCACGACAAGGCAAAAATCTGATGAGAAAAATTTTGTGACAACAAGAGAAAAGGTTCGAAATGTCAGGTCAATCTTTCATTCGAGAAAATACTCTGACGTCAACTTTCTAAGGGTAAAGCATAGGGCCTGAAATTTGCTCAGACAGCACTCGTATTGGTTGTCAGTAAAAGATCGATCTGTGGAGATTTTAATATAAAATTGGAAAAACTGTGAGAGATTATTTCATAAAATAGCGTGAAAACAATCTCTTGGAATAGTGAAACGCTAAGTGAGGTTAAATTCATTTTTTACTTTAAATGTACTCATGACGGCATGATATTCATTTCGTCAATTTCAAGCGAAAGAAATAAGTACTTGAAAGAATGAGTTGGGTAAAAACTTGCAAGAATTGCAACAAAAAGTAAAGACATTCCCTAAAAGGTTTAATGATGAATTTTCAAACACGAATTTCATTTTCAGAAAAACTTAATGGTTTACCTAACTATCACTTAAAAGGACAAAAAATTGAGACCTTCTTAATGGTTATTTTGCCATCGAATATCTATACTTCATTTTCTACAATGAAGAAATATTTACCAAGGCTTCAGTTTAAAATTTGGAACAAAACACCCTAGCTAGCTAACAACAATGCTAGTTTTGGTCGTCTTTATATTAAGTAAAAAGGTCAAATTATTTGAATGTCGTGCGCGCAGAGTTCAAATGTTATAGAACATCATAATTTAGCTCAATCATCCTAATTTGGAATGCCAATTCAACTACTTGGTATTTCAAACAGAAAATTTTACTTTTTAGGACAAATATAACGACAACGTGGTTATGAAAATGCCACACTCATAGTAACATTTCACCATTTCACAACGCCATCTAAAGCTTTTCCAATCAAGTTGGCATTATTATAATCTTTTGACTTTTTAAAACGTCCCAGTTTATCAGGTTTTCCAAAAAACATTCTCTTTTTGGATAAAAGAATTTTCCTTCAATAAATTTTCGTTCAACCGTCAAAATGGAAATCGTTTTCTTTTGCCAGTTTGAATCACGACTTTGCATCAAAGTGATACCACCCGAAATTTTAAACTTGCGATGACAGATAAATAAAAATAGCATCATGCATTTTGAGTCATTACTTACTTGTAACTCTACTTACTCTTTCGGTACGCACATAGAATACCTTGATAAACCACATCGTTGTTGCAAAGCATCGAAATCCATTTCAAATGATGCAAAAATATTGTAATGTAAGAACAAAGGATGAAGTTTTGATCCATTTTTGAAGTTTCTATCAACTTTAAAATGCATTTTAGCCTTTGGAAAAAGTATTTCAGTATCTTGAAAAGAAAAAGAAAGGAAGACTTGGCTTTTCAGTTCTCGAAAGACAACAGCTTTAGCTTTGAAAGTAGCTGTAACTTAACTTAAATTGTAAGTTTCGGTGGAGCTTTAGACAAATACAAAAACTTTACAAGGAAATATTTAGATTAGTGATAAATTCGTGTTATATATGTATTTGCTTAAATCTAGTGAGATTTTATTCATCAAGTCTCTTTTACTGTTAGTACTGGATCTACCAAAAAGCATGTTTTTAAGGATCAATTTTTAGTAAGTTTATAATTTGAGCCTTCAATGTGCATTGAAATTTTAGAGGAGAAAAAGTACTTTGAATGAAACAGAAAATCCTTAAAGAAAAGGTAAGTAATCTTCATACTAAAGTAACTAAGTTTTGGCTGTGATTCAGCATAGATAGAGAGAGATTGATACTCTTGCCAATTCAATGTTACAATTTGGAACTTTGAAAATAGCTCATTCTATTTCTTGCATTACTGACACATTTCAGAGACAGTAACTCTATTTTGAATAATTCTCATTAATCCAGCATCCTAGCTACCTTTATGGATATTTTTAAGAGCCTTAAATCCTTGAGCGTTAGGTGACGTAGAAAAATTTATTGAAGCTAAAAAACATCATTTATAATCTCGATCGAAATCCATTCGATCTTTAAATAAATAAAAATCATTTGATTTATTAATACCCATTCTGAACCATTTTAAGGGCGGAGAAAAGCAATTTATTTTTAGCTCCTGGACGTGAGATATTTAAGTCCAATCTCAAGGATTTCTACCTACAAATGAAGATTGCCATTTGTTAAAATGATATTTTTATGGCGGCCTAATCCAAAAAAATTGTGATCGAATGTTTTTGGGTACGCCCAGCAAACAAAGACGTTAATGGATCAGTTCTTTAGGATCAATAAGTCACAGAAACTTAGAGCACCTAAAGTAAGGATATTCGAAATCAAGTGTAAAAAGAATCATTTATGTATTACAACTTGGATGTGAGATTTCAAAGAACAGAAGAAAACAATAAACCTTTTCTTTACCAAGTTCTTTTGTGAGATAGCTTCAAAGGGTTCCTCAAATTTCTCATTTTCAAACTGATAATGGAAAGACCAAGTAAATAATTCTTTTACTAATTGCTTAGCAAAGACTTTTCGAGTTTTGAGGTCGTTGCCAAACGAATAAATTAATAATGAACTCAATTGACCTTCATTCTCTTTCTGAAACCTCTAAAATATTTACACATTAGAATTTTTGATTGACATTCTTTCATCGCTGGCAAACTCTCTTTCACAAATCCTCAGCTTTGAGTTTCTAGACCAGCTCTAAAATGTTGGAAGTGGAGGAGGAGAAGGTGGTGGTTCTTTTTTCAACTTTTTTTCATTGAGTGGCTTGATTGACTTTAATTGGATTTCTCTTTTCACAGTTAAAGAAGGGCAAAAAGTAAAAAATCTTTAAAAAGGTACATCATCTTTTCAATACCTTAAGACTTTATTTAACAAGTTATATCACAGAATTTAAACATCTGCTGCATGTATAGGGCATGTCCGCAAATACGTCAACTTTTGAACCCGTTTCACATAATTTCGACGATCCTGCCACTTTTAATGACTTATTCACACGACAGTACAAAAGCTAAATTATTACTAGCAATGGCTGATAATTCAAAAAAAGGTTCAATTATCGATTGAACAATGAAACATTTAGGAAACATTGTTATGAACCTACTTCCTTGAGATTTATTACATAAATTACTCGGTAACTGTTTTTGCAATAAGATCTCTTTGTAACAATTCTTGAAAACAAATAGACCTTGGAAAGACATAAAAAGCCCTCGTTTTTTATGATAAACACTTTTTGTTTAAGTAAGTTTCTTACATCGAGTTTTATTTTCTCTAACAATTATTCACAAGAAACTCACTGTAATCTGGCCTCATAAAAGAGTCAATGTTTGTAACTTGGTTGACATATGGTCATGAAATCTCAAACTTCAAGCACCTGAGTCCACATCCACCTTGACGGTACTTTTGTGCTTTTCCATGCTAAATATTAATCTAGTGGTGACAATTGAGAAGAGTGGGCGGATGGATGAACCTATTTCACTTTCGTTATATTGACTTGAGCAAGACGGAAAAATTTTCACTTTAGACTGACGTTAAGTCGCATCTTGTCACAAAACTTGATGTTGGCATGATTTCACTCTTAAACAGAAACGGAAAGAAAAGTTAAGCAACTTAATTAGATCTCTAGAAAACTCGAAAGTTTTTTCATTATCGAAAAAAGAAACTCGTCTTCAGTGAATTATTAGTTTTGGAAAAGTGTCTTGTTATCTTAAAGAGATTAATTTTAGACAAAGAGACTCCAACGATAATCAGATTTTCTTCAAATAAGCTTATTTTTTGCTCATTCAAAATAGACTTTTTTAGCTTTCATACTTTCCAATGGAGTAACTTCACCAGCAAAGAAATCTATCATAGTATGAAAGCAAGAGTAAAATTTCGAAGACGCACGATTGAATGAAGTTGAAATTTTCATGTTTGAAACTCCATTTGATTTTAGTCGTATTCAAGCATGAAGAGATTCAACAAATATTTTGAATGGGACGTCGATTCTGTAAAGTGGATATAGGCTTTTGACAGCAACGCAGAGGATGAGACACCGAATGGTCACAGGCGAAAGGTTTTCAAGATGAAAACAAAACTATTTCACTCAATCGTCTGATTTTTAGAAAAAGTAACTACTACGATGTAAAATACTAATTTATTAGCGCAATTAACTAGTCAAGAATGAATTATTCTAACTTAAGTAAAACTTTAAAAGAATGAAAAGGTTTCAGAAGGTTTTTGAAAATATAGATTTTGAGTTATATATCCTTTATTTCAGATCAAATCTCTATCTTAAAGATTTTAAAACTTTTTACCATTGCTTTATATGAAACGTGACACAGTCACAGTAATTTTAAAATACAAATGTTGGTTTCAACCCATAGCTGATTTTGACAGTTTGTATTTCACGACATTTCCTGAAACGCTCTGCGACGAGTGAGACATTTTTGAACTAAAATCTCTCACCTCACAAAAGATTGGTCATACAAAAAATATATTTTTTCAATTAACTATTACCCTCTAAACGCGTTTCCAAAGAATCTTAGCCTTAGAGAGCACTAAAGCGTGGAAAAAATTATCAACTTCAACGCGGAAGGTACCAATCAACGAATTGGAGTGTGATTTTGAAAGTGAACAAATTGAGTTTAATGTAATTTATCAGACATCAAAGTGTCAGAGAAAAATTCCATTCTATTGCCAACAAACAGTACGCGTTCGTTCCATCCAACGTGATTGCGAGACCTTGACTTTCAAGTTAGATAAAGAATCGAGCATCACTAGAGCACTTGTTAAAATATATTTTATATTCCCCTTGAAAGATAAATTCATTATCTGTTTTTTGATCTTTAATTTCGAGAAGTGGTTTGAAATTAGTTGATAAAATTTAGGCAAATTTTCAGACTTTTAATCCTGTCAGGAAATGCTAAAGTTTGCACTTTTTTTGGGCATAGTAAAAACGCTCATGGATCTATTTTGTGTTTATTTGACTATGGCTTGACAGCCTGTGTCAAATAAAATTGAGAATTACTTTCTTTGCCTGGTTAGCTAAGGCAGAGCCCTTATTTATGGCATTATGCAAGAAAACAGGCACAGAACTGTCCTAAACTTGCAAAACAACTTTCAGAATCAAGGATACTTATTTGCGATGAAACCTGCTAAAATACAATAGAGAAGTGAAACTTTTTCTTGGATTGAAGAAAAAGGAGTTGGACAGGCTTGCAAGATTAATGAAAAATACAATAGAATAAACCGAGGAAAAAATTTTCTTCCACTCATTAGGCTCTATAAATATTTTATCTTTCTATTAACCTATCCCATCATTTCTTACATCATAAAAATCAATCATAGCAAGCAGCCTCAAAAGGATCTTCAAGCATGAACAGATCGTGCTGCTGTACTTCAACTGGAAATTATTTTCATAACCGATTCGTGGACAATTCGTTCTTGAATTTTGTTTGAAGATTTAAAGACAA
>Ga0194133_10008796_pt1 | contig 11718 bp, 5 predicted proteins | sample TA2KigOf40mmetaG_FD_155448 | JGI IMG/M metagenome (GOLD analysis project Ga0194133, IMG submission 155448) | Freshwater microbial communities from Lake Tanganyika, Tanzania - TA2015055 Kigoma Offshore 40m | ecosystem: Environmental > Aquatic > Freshwater > Lake | place: Tanzania: Lake Tanganyika...
CATAAAAAATTGTTTTGCTTATGCATTTTTATGAAAAAAAAATAAAGAATTTTTAATACATCTTATTTGATTGTTTGATCTTTATTGGTGGGATGACTGGACAGGAAGCTCAAATTTCTAGTTTGGAATTTTCTCTATCCCATTTTCTTTGACCAGGCTAAATAAATACCCTTTGCTGGCCAGGAATTTTTAATAGTCAACCTCACAAATAAAAATTGAAGACTCCCCTTTAATCCTTCTCGATGAAGATCGAGGTGACAAACAGAGTTTTCACAAAAATTCAGAAAAGTTGTCGAATACAAAATATTTGACACTAATATTTTAGGAAAAAAAATAAACTTAGTTTGCTTGATTTAAATAAATAACTTCGTAAAGTTTTTTAAAAGGAAACAGATTCTATTTTAATGTTTATATGATTTCATCACGAGCTGAATTTGGTCTAACTTGGAAGGGCTTTAAAATTATCAGGAATTTAACCTGGGGCTCATCTTGGACATCATTGAGGTTTGAGCATGCAAGTCTACATAAAGACTGGTCAGATCGAAAATTGTATGGGTTCTATAGCCTTAGTATTTCTGAAAAATATTTATTTGATCTCATGCAAGTTTATGCCAATGTTTTTTTTAAATTCATAAAACTTTAAATTAATCATCTTTTTAAGGTGATATAGCTTTCGATGCAGCTTCAAATATTAAGGCTCTTAAGTTTATTTTACTGTGGAAAAGTTTGAATTTTCCGAGTTGACATATGCTTGTTTTAAAGTTTCGATTTCTTCTCGTAACTTTCTGTTCGACTGACTGTCATGTGTTTGTAACAACACTACAGCAAATTGACTGAAAGGCTAACCCTTCAAACTAAAGTTATAGCCTCAAACTTTTGATAAATTTTCACTGACATTTTTCATTTTTTACTTCCAAACTAAAACCCCCAGCCTCAATAAAACTTTCTTTCATATCCTATCGACCAAACAGACTTTGTTAAGGTTTTTTCTTTGGTTTCACTTCTAAAAGGGGTTATTTAGGTAAGTATCCTGTTTTTTAATTAGTTAAATTGAATTCTGTTTATCTATTAAAGTAAGAATATTTCTTGGGTCAAACAGTAAATTCTGTTTCACAGCAATGTTTGACTGAAGTTTCGATCCCTCCAGGAGATAATGTTTTAATATTTTTCACTGTCCTTCGATTTCATTTGCCAAAATAATAAATTAGTTAAAAAACTTTCATAGGAAATGACAGGCAAAAAAAGAAAACTAAAATTTGATGGAACTTATCAAACAAAGGTTGACAATTATTTCTTCAACTGTTAAAGCAAAAACCTAATAAAATATTTGGAAAGTTTACAACAGAATCTTCCATAACTACAATAAAAAGCCTAAAAGTTTGTTATTTGACAAAGATTCTTCGATTGCCAGAGAAACAACGACAACAAAATGGAAAACGAGGAGGATAGAGAAGGGGGTGCACCAAGGTCAATTTGATCTTGAACAGTCAAAGATATTTTAAGAACCTTGAAGGCTAGATGTATGTTGATTATTTACTCGAGTGTTTTTCACAATATTTTTAATTAAAGATAAGAGTATTCCAATGAAACCAAGGTATCGGATTCTTAAACACCTTTCGTCATGCATACTTTACAACATGAACGGAGGAGGATTGATTTCAGATATTTTTTGAGGCTAAACCTAAACAAAAGAAAACTCATACCGATTGAACAATTTCGTAATTATTGGCCAGGAAAGAAAGGGTGAAACAGAGCAAAAGAAAAACAAATCATTGTTCTCTACAAGTCTTGTCTGGCGACAAGCAGCATCAACCTGATGATTTCAAAGTCTCATTGATGTTGTTTAACAGTTCAGGCTGGTATACCTTACCAGACAAACAAATTCAAAATTTGATTGAGATTTGAATGCGACGTTTGGAAGGAAAAACAGATCGTGGTCACGTTGTAGTTGTACGCAGAATTAATAGCTTGTTTACGCTGCTTGGAGAGGGCATCGTTACCAGCAACCATCCAGCCGAGAGATTTCGACAACAGAACCTCAAAATTTTGACTCAAGTATCTTACCCTCATACTTAATGATCTGTAACTTTTACCATTTAGCTATTTAGTTGTAAAGAAATCAATTCCAGTAAAATTGCTACGTTTGTCGGTTTTACATGCCAGAACTCACTTTTTAAAATCATTCAAAACGGAATCGACGTCGCAACGAGAAGCCATTAAATTGCTGATCATATATATTTTAGAAAGGGTTAAAGACTTTTAAATATCCATCTTACTTCAATCCACATCTGTATTTACATATAATATTGAAATTGAGAATATTTTTTGGCTTATAGACGTGCATTATCAGATTGTACTAAACCAACGGGTTACTTAAAGATATGAAAAGATTTAAATTATGATATAAAACAGGAAACTGTCACAACAAAGGTTGTTGAAAGTCTTAGTGTAAAAAATAAAATTCTAAATATAAGGTGATCTGTTACACTTGGACGGCTCAGATGTTTTTTTGCAAGAAAAATCTTTAGTCCTATTCTTTTTTGATGACTAATTCCAATGCAATACAATTTTCAGAGTTTAGCAATTACTTTCAAAGCTGTAAACAAATGCTTTTAAAAATGTGCCACTTGGAAATTTGTTTAACTTTTGGACTTGGCCCGTTTTTGCCAATTTTCATTCCTCCTGAAAAATATATTATTTTGAATCAAATTTAATACAAATAAACGTATGAAACAAAGATTTGCGCTACTTTTCTCGCCTAACGTGGCAAAACACAGATAAACTTAAATTTTTAAAAAATCTGAAAGTACCTATATGTTGGAGACATTTTCCATTTTCTTTTTTGAAAGTTCACCATCACAATTCAAAAAAAATCTTGAGAGCGCAGTCCCTTCAAATGTAAGAAAAGGAGTGAGTGTTTACAAAATATGTCCCTTGATAGTTGGAAATTCCTCAAATAAATCAATGACTGGAAGACACTACGAGGATAAAACTAATTCCAAAAGAGAATTTTGCAATTTTCTTGTCTTAACTCTTCCAGCTGTTTTTAATATCCTTTCAAATAATTTAAAAAACAAAGCTGAATTAGAATCTGAAGCAACTATTTTCTGTTTGATATCTTTCATTCAAGTACTTATCCTCTTGTGTGGGTATCTTCCACAGTACTATATTTGAGCACCTTCAACATTAATTCTTCTTGCTTATCATGGATTGTTTCTTGCCAAAATTACCTTGTGAACTTGTTTTTCATTTCTATGATGAGATACCAATAATGCTACTACCCTATCTTAAAATTTTGTCAATTTTTTTGCCTTGTTGTCTTTTTTCTTTTTGTCTTTTCTCCATTTTCATCTTCGACTAGGGGTTGAGTGTAAATTTTTTCAGCAACATATTTCAACTTGATTGGTTCCAGCATCTCTGATTCGTTACGCTAGATGGCGCACCGGTTTTCTTGTCCCCTTGGCTCCTGATCCATCAGTGTTAATAATCGAATTAAGAAAAAGAAATTGGAATAAGTAATACACTTGTGAAATCTATTTCACTAAAGTTTGAATTCAACCTTTGAAATTAGGCAAAAAACTTTGCTGTTTGTTACTCATCTAATATATTTCTTACCTCTTGAAAAGCAATCTATGCATGGTATGTTTCTTTGAAGTTTTTAATTATTCATGCCTTTATCAAGTTCATGATTGCGTTACGAAGGCTACGGTATGACATGGACATGACTAGGGTGATTTAACTCGGACTATAAAGTTCTTGTTGTTTCTCCCAAACTTTAGATTGAAATAATGTTAACTTTCATGAGAAATTCCGATTTTTTTAACCGAAATGTAATTACAGGAGGAGGAAGGCAATTTTTATCTGCATGAATTGGCTTAGCATCCGTGCAAAATTGCTGTGGAAGACATTGAACCCAATGGAGGCTTCCGTTCCATTTGCTCACTACCTTGTTTGTAGCCATCCCGCATGAGGGAAGTGGTTGCCAGAGGAATGGTCATGCCAATGATTAAGAATCGCTGGTTCCTGAATCTCTTCTGAGAAAAAACAGAGCCCATTAATCTATTTCATGGTGGAGTTGCTAGCGGTCATCATAAAGTAATTTGAGACTGTTTCATAGATTGACTTAAGCATTTAGCTGCTCTAGAGGCTTACGTTAAGAGTGAAAAAGGATTGCTTAAAAATACCAATCGTATTTACTTTTCAAATGAGCCTTAACAACGACATACCTCCACTAGAGTAAAAAAAAGAATTTTATGCTTTGTTGAAAGAGAATAGAAAGAAATTCTTCTAGAGTTTAATTTCTGCGCTTCACTTCAATTGTAACTTCACTTTGTATACTACCTTTTTGATTAAATTATTTTTCTTATACTTATCTTATTTATGGCCATTCACCCAGTAACCTCGACGGTTTTTAATTTCATTTTCGCTGAATATTTCAAAATTTTTATTAGGATTTAATATCCAACGTTATATCTAAAACATCACTGTTCGAATGGAGGAGTTTTGCTTTGGCCAAATGATATCTCCCTGACAATAAGGGTATCAAATGCTTATACCCAGACCAAGTATCTATCTATAGTCTCACAACCCTCAGTCAATTGTTTTTACCATGAAGACCTTGAAAAGTACTTTTTGTACTTGCATTTGAAGTTCTCAATGATTTATTTTTTCGTCCTATATTTGTCAATTTCTTTTGCCGCAGTAAGTTGCGATATAAAAATTATACTTTGTAAGACAGCTAACTTTTTCATGAATTAAACATATGCTTTTACTGCCACTTTCGTCTAATAGTAGGTTGGTACTGGCTTGCTTGTCAAAAAACTCATTCCTATTTGTTGTTTTCAGGTGTGAAACGGATATCAAAAATTCAAACCTCGATTGACGACTTTTTTCTCACTCCAAGTCAGAAATAATAATCGGTAGATGAACCAATGTTTTGATGGAAGGAATAACTTGGGAAAAATGCGAAAACCTTGAGGAAGAAAGTTTCAGATTTTTCACTGTGATTTTCCATAAGGGTAAAAAACCACTTGGTAAATTTGTTGTTGCTGAGAGAAGTCATCCTCGCTTTTTTGCAATACACAGCATCCAGCAAAGCATCAGCAACAAAAATGAGGACTGGAAGTGGTGAGCAGCTTCCTCAAAAATTTTATTTCTTCAATGTTAGCCAAAAACGCAGATTTGTTGTAAAATTGATTCATATCAATCATGCATGAATTTCAACTGAGATTTTCATCAAGTTTGAATATGGGAAACGCAAAATTGTTATTTGATTCACATGTTTACATCAAAGCATAAGGAAAGTTTTATTGAAGATCCTTTTACACATACTTCTGTGTTCCATAGGCCTCCGAAAATTACAGACCAGCTGAGTTGTAAACCCCAAAATTATTGTCATCGGATGGAGGAAAAAAACTTGACAAATTCTTTTTTTCAGCCATTTTTTCTGTTTACGATCCACGTGTGGAAATTATGTGGTTTCTAACCCTGGAATTGTGCAATTAAAACGAAAAATGCAGGCAAAATTCAAGGTGTGTGGTAACCTTCAATGATTTCAATGAATCACTGGTCTAATTTTTTCAGAAGAAGAAAATGCGAAAACCAATTAGAGTTTCATTGCAGTTAGATTACATTATTTAAGAACGTGCATTGCGTTCTGTGACAAATAGTAAGAAAAGTATTCAATTTCCGAAATTTTGATGTCTTAATGTCATTCATAAGTTGCTGCTATATTTTATGAATAATTAAATCATTATTCAACCTGTTCCAACCATGGCATTACTTGGTTCGCCTCAATTGTTCATCTCGTCAAACTATTTTACCAGTCATTTTGAATCATATTTCTAATCTTTGAATGCTATCGAAGGGAGAATTTCCTTAATGAAGAAGGAGCTTTCTGTATAAGAACCTTACTAAGAACATGAATGTTATGGAATGGAAATAATTGGAGAATCGGAAAAACTTTTCAGACCGTTTTAGGTCAGATGAAGAAGACTGTTGTCTCTACATCTAATAGTTTCAGTTTTTTTAAATACAGACAGACAGACCAGAAAGTCTGCTTTTGTTGTTTTTGTACAGCAATGTCTACAACCTGACCAAAAATAACTTGTCACCCTCTGTTAGTAATCATCCGTCAAGTTGACAAAATACCTCAAGAAAAACTAAATACAGTATTATGCATTTCCAACAATAATTATCTCTCAAGCTTTTCTGAATGGAATTCTGTTGTCAAAAGAAAATTCAAAATCAATTCTAGATTTAATTCAGATTTAATTCCGGATTACGGCTTTTCAACTTGTTCAAAGGTCACCATTTCATATAGCTGACCAGCAAATCCTGATTAATCGTATTGCTTTGATGACCATTGACTCAATTTTCAGTTTCTTTAGATCTGCCGGCCGTGCAAAGATGCGCAGGTAAAAAACCTTCAATTCTAAAGTCGGAATGAAACTGACGCCGTTTTTCGACAAAATTTCGTCGGGTTTTTCTTCGAGAGCAACGAAAAACACTTTCATGTTGTCGGCACAGGGTGACATAAGAACGATTTTATGATGATTTAATTAGTTTGGTTAACATTAAATACAGTCTTGTTTGCCATTGTTCTATCCCTTGGAAAATGGGTTTCGCCTGATCAACAAATTCATTTGCAACACCCTGTGGAAAACTCAAACGAGGGAAAACTTCTAATTATTAAAAGAGGCGGTTTTTGCATAATGGCAAGTGCGGTTTCCAAAGAATTCCTGCGAGCAAAATGAATTATCGAAAGTATGAAAATTACAGGAGCGTTATGATCAAATCAAACAACCATGCCATCTCGAAGCTATACAGCCTCTAACCAAAACCAAATCTTCTCTCATTAACCAGTTCAACTTCTGGCAGTCTTACGTATAATTATTAAACGAACCTAATCAGAAATTGAATCACCCAAAACCAATTTCGTTGTTGTAAATTTTTCTGGAATTATATTTTTCAATTTTGGCCCAGAGCTGTAATTGTTTTCTTGGATGAAAGCTAGTTGAGTGAGTATTTTTGGGCGCATTTTTACCGGTTATTTTGCTGTAAGGCTCATTCTCCAAAAAATAGATTCTTCAAAAATATGCTTTTAGTAAATATACATTACAAATCTATTTGTTAGCTCCTGGTAACAATAGATTTTCATCTATCGGGTTAGGATGGATAAAACACACCTACAAAATTTGAAATGTAAATAAACGCTAATAGATTGTTAATTTGCATTATTGCTTATTGAAATTTATCTTAATTTGCTCACTTAAAATTCCATTCATAGAATTTAGGCTGCAAAACAAACGTTCCGCAGATGAATATATTCAACAAGAAAGGACCCGAAAATCAAAGGTTACACGATTGGTGCCAATCATAATCGGAGCTTTTTAAACAAATTGCAAGGGTGAATTAAGAACACAAAAGTTGTCCAGGATCAGAAAATCAGTCATGAATATTTTGAAAATGATTTTTTTTGTAAAGTGCTGAAACTTCAAGTAGAAAGAGGACTGCTGCTTGAATTGCATAGCCCTAAGCAAGATCATTTTGCGGGTTCGGTTTGGTTTTTTTGACTTCCACAAACGTTGCAAGGGTCACAACCTCTTGACAGAAGAAAACAACTCGTCTCATCTATACGGTTTCATAATTATTTAAAAAAATTACATTTCATAACAAAATTATTCATAAGCTGGTGAAGAAAATTAACATTAATAGCTTTTATAAAAAATGTTTTTTTTGTGGTGGAAAAGTCAGAATCCAAATTAAAGGCTGTCGAACCCTTGTAATTTGTATTTCAAAGTCAACATCGATCAACTATGATTTGTAGGAAAGCAGAAATTTTCTGTAAATTGGATAGTCTAGAAGAGTATTGGTTGATCTAAAAACAACGTCTATTTTGAATTATTAAACAGATTTTCTTTCTGGGGTAGTAATTAAACTGCAGTGGAGGTTGATTTCATGCACTTTAATGAGATATCGAGCAACAAAAATGGGACTGTACAAATTATACTTTATGAGAAACAAAATGGTGCTTTCTTAAAAATTAAATAAATATTTTTTTTATTATGAGAGTTGCAAAAATATTGTGGAGAGGTAATTTTTCGTACATCAATTTGTGATTACAACCACTAAGTTTTACAGGAAAATGCAACTCTGGAAAATGATTTAAAACTATTTTCTCCAAGCCCGGTCGGTGGTTTTGGAGGAAGAGGTTCGAGGTTCAACAGTTGGCGAACCCGAGGAGTATTCTGCGGTTAGACACTACGCTGGGCTAAATATTGATTGAAATTGCTCTCACTTCTGGCTAAATGATTGTGAAATTTTTCTTACACACAATACTAGAGCATAAAAAATTATTTCATATATTCTTACATTTAAGTATGGGGTACTTGTCTGCAAAAAATGTCCAATTCGTAATACAGGGTTTTGATGTTTTCCCTTAACCTAGCTGTCAATTTCGGGATGTTCATCACCGTCATTGACGAAGCAGCTCTTGTTGTTGTTGATGTTGCTGCTGTTGCAGTGCTGGAGGGCAATAACTCTGATTATTGGTTACACTGACCTCAAGTGAAGACTGACTGACGATAAATTCAGAAGAGCAGGTAGGGGGTGTCTCAAAATCTAGGGTTTTTTCATTTTGTGGCAGCACTAAAGAACAATGAAGGATGAATATTGCTTCAAATTATTTTTCAACTGCAATCTAATTTGATGATTTTAATCTCATCAACCCTGTTTACGGTAGGAATTCAGCAGCCGGTTCGATTTCTTCGTGGTACATGAAATATCTTTCCTAACAGTTGGAAAAAAGAGAGAAAAGTTCAGTATCGCTCCAAGCATAGATTTAAAAAAAATTTTAACAACTATCTTTTCAAAATGCAAATTTTTTTACTCACATTCTCTTTGTAATCAAATGCAATAAAATAAATATCTTTTTGTTTTTGACGACAGTTTTGAGTAAAAAATCTTATTTTCGTTTGTCAACAATATTTTTGCAACAAAGAAATTGAATAAATGGCAAAAGTAGATTTTATATCATTAGAAAGGAAAAGAACTAACTCTGCTATGACCTGTAAGTTCAGAGCAACATTTTCGTTTTATCGAAAGAAGTGATTTTTTGAACTGCGGCTGAGCGATTTCCGTTCATTATCATAATATCGTCGTATATTTTATGTGAGAGTGTCTAGGTTAGAATAAAGGTATCACTTAGAGGATTTTGCATTTCTTGGAAGGTGATAAACAGAATTGCCCCAGGGTTAGCAAACGTTGAAAGGGTCAAGCGTTTCGGGAAAGAGTAGATGAAAAGAAACGTTCAACTTGAAAAACTGTTTCTCATATCATAAAACTCCTGAAATTTTTTCGAGTTGTATGCAACATTTTAGCCCAATGTTAAAGTTTCGCTTGTATGGCAATCAAAAAAGTCGAAGAGTTATTCAAATGCTCTGTAATATTCGAGGAAAATCTATACAAATCATCTAGATTTTTATGGTTGAACGTTGGAAGAACATTAGCAATCAAATCTAAATCTTATTTCAAATGAAGGTTCAAGCTACTCTTTCTTTATGTTTCTACATAGTGTTCATTTACCGAAATCATCGATGTGCAAAAGTAATATTTCCAGACTTGGTTGAAAGTTCCCTCGAAATCAGTGTGATGTGTTTTTGAAATATCATTTTCTGATCCGGTGAATCCAATCACTTTGGAACACATCGACTCTTCAATGTTTTTGGCATTAAACTAAAATTACGAAATATTTTTTCCTTTTTGTTTAGTAAATAGTATCTCTGTTTTAGAGAACTATAAATTCAAAAGTTCGGGGTAACTTTAATTATCAACCTGGGCCGTAATTTATTGTTCCTTCAGATACATTCATCTATTCAGTTAGGTAAAATTGTTCAAAAACTACCCATAAATATGCCACAAACACTGCCATTACTTTCATCAAAATATGTCTTGCACATTCTTTGGACAAATACTTTATCACCGAAAAAAAAGAAAAATGAAGAGGCCTAAGGCATAAACAAAACACTTTTCAAATTCATGAGTAGGAGAAAATTGGATTTTATAAAGTAATTAATTCTCTCACTATAACTTGTATTTTAAAGCTAACATTTTTAAGATAGCGTCATTTGATTAAATCAAATGAAATAAATTTTTGTCATAGATATAAGCCTTTAGAAAAATTTAGTAGGTGAAAAAAATGCCAGGCAAATAGGTGAGAATATATCATGATGCTTAATTTGAGGATTTTTAAGTTACGTAGTGTCAAATGTTTCAACACGTCTTTTCTTCTTTCAGCAAATTGTTCTTGAATAAATTTTTGAATTAAACTAAAAAGGCATTTTTAGTGTAAAAGTTAGAAGTCTGAATGTTTGGATGAAAGCCAACCCTAAGAGTCCAGCTGCTGACGAAAGTTTGAATACTGACTTCAAACAAAATGGTGCATATGTTGACTAAAACCTTTATCTTGAAGACTCAGATTCCAAAATATGAAATAATCTTTTCAACTATACCATAAAATCGATTGGATCATATTAAAGGAACAAAATACCCAACCCAGCTCAGGAAATTGTTCCCCCATTTTGTTGATTATCATTTAAGTAAAAAGTCAAAGAGTAATGTCGAGACGAAAATTTTTCATATATGTTAAAAGTACTTTACCTAAAATTGAAACAGTTGTTAAGAAGATTGACATCAAGAAAGAAGTGTTAATTAAAGGCTGTGTTCATGACAATTTGACATCAACATTGCATGATACATTTTTCACAATTCGCTTTTCATTTGTATTGCTCAAATTAATCTGGCAAAAGGATGACAGAAAGAGTTGTATTTTCGAAAACAATCAATCTGATCCTAAAAGACCTTTTCAATATTGCAATGAAGTCTGCGACTGGCTCTTTACAAGCACTGCAAAAGATGGATTTCCAAGAATGAGAGAAATGTTGGCAAGAAATCTGTATAATGGCGATTCATATTGACAAGTTTGAGTCACTGACTTTTCCGTATATTTTACTCGTTTTGAATACTTGCATTTTAAGTCAAAGCCTGCAACGCCTCTAATATTAGACCATCCTCACCGCCAGAAAGTAAAAGTTTAAGGATTTTTTAAAATTTAAAAGCAATTTTCATTGTAATGTATATATTATGATCTAGAGAAAAAACGTAGAGCCATTAGTAGCAATACAAACATTTTCAACTCTTTAATTCTGTGATCTTTGGAAAAGTCCTTTGAAAATCGACATATTCGGTTCTTTCAAGTTTCTGGAAAGAACTGCAAACATACCCAATCAGTTTATTGTAAAACTGATCACTAATGTTTACCAATAATACACTACAAGTTTGTTTTGCTTCCAGAATTAATTTATTTGGTCATGAGCGCATTGATGGTGCTAAAAAATGGTGAGCAATCATTCACATGTCTAGAAAAAGTAAAATTCATTCATAAACATTGCCAAGTTCTTATCAATTTTTACCATTACATACGAAACTTGTGCTTTTTTGCCCATCCTATTTATTGCAAGAGTTACAAGAAAAAAAGCTTCCAAGTTTTAATAACAAGGTTTTTTCGTCAGCTGAATGGCTAATTTTTTTGCATGAAAAATGTATTCAAGAAAGGAAGAAAGTTTTTTCAACAAAGTTTTCTTCTGCCGCTCATCCGACAATCCTGAATGAAAAACCTCACGTATATTGTACGTTTTTTTCTGTGTGAGATCGAATTAT
>Ga0194133_10008798_pt1 | contig 11717 bp, 7 predicted proteins | sample TA2KigOf40mmetaG_FD_155448 | JGI IMG/M metagenome (GOLD analysis project Ga0194133, IMG submission 155448) | Freshwater microbial communities from Lake Tanganyika, Tanzania - TA2015055 Kigoma Offshore 40m | ecosystem: Environmental > Aquatic > Freshwater > Lake | place: Tanzania: Lake Tanganyika...
AATGGAGTGATCTTAGCTTCAAATAGAGGCTTTTGGAGAGGGTTTCATTAAGCCACACCGGGCTGCCATAATATATGATGCTGTACAGTTGAGCGGTCGCAACTTTAAAGTACTCTTGCAGGTCTAGATTCCTCTTTATTTTCCTGAGCATTGATAGTTTCGACCGAGTTTTTGTCATTATTAAATTTACATGTGTTGTCCATTTTAAATCTGTTTGAAAGGTGAGTCCAAGAATTTTCATCGTTTCGGTGGTCATAACCTCTGCATCATCTACTTTATTCAACTTAACTTCAGATACCATACATAAGCTCTTAAATACCCTACTCTAATCAGGACAGCAATACATAGTACACATAAGTGGTTTACCAGCCATCAGAGAAGAAACTGATAAGGGAAACCGGAACATAAGGAATTGATAATATCTTAGGTGTAATAAATATACGTCAGCGTCATTATCTCATTCCCACACTTCTTTACGTGCAAAGTATTCTCAGCCCTCCAACCAGCTAGTGCCACTAGTTGATCCCCTTAAATGATAATCTATGATCTGACCCTCTAGTATATAAAGGGCTGACATTCTCTCAATGAACAGTTTAGTATTGATTCATTGAGTATAGGTTCATCATTAGATTTTTTTAATCTCAATACACGCACGGACTCTCTCTAAACTACATGGTATGCCATGGCTGTGAGGGGGTCGCCGTGGCTGAGAGGTCATAAGCACCTGACTGAGAACCAAGATATAAGGTTGTGGGTTTAATCCTCGGCCACTCATGCAATCAATTTTTTGACCCCGGATTGCAAAAAGAAATCAACAAGGCACTCTCGGTCATGCTAATAGTAATCTGCAGTGACCATGTACTTCTTAGGTGGGACGCTAATAAAAGTGCTGGTCACGCATCAACATCGCATGAGTCTATACTCCTCAAGATTATTATTACGGCACCTTACTTTCTAATACTTTTACAGTGTTCCCTTTTTAATGTGGAATAAAGCATCACAAAAGGGAAAAAAAGTGATGGTGAACAAGGTTGAGATTACACAAAATGATGCATTCATTGACTGGTCCAAAGTGTTGGAGTACTAAATGGTGACCTCTCTGATGGTCAAAAGAATATTGTTGATTGAATTCCAAATTTGCTTTCTTTCGAATGTCAAATTCTGGGAGACTGTCCATGCAGTTAGATTGCAGCAATGACCCACATTGGCCTTTGTATGAAGGAGAAAATTTGGAGCATATACTTTACTGTCTCCAATTTGCTCTTTATTATTTGGAGATCTTCATGAATCAAAAATTGAAAACTATATTACTTTACAGCTGATAATCTTCCAGCTAAGTGATATTCTAAGGATACTCCTTGTACATTATGTGTATATTAGACTTACCTCAATAAAGTATACTTAGTGTTTTTATTATAAAACCAGGGGGTTTAGACTCTCATAGTCATGGGATAAGTGCCACAGAGACTCATATCGCTTATCTAACTCCTTGCAACATGCTACAGCCTCTCGCTAGGAATAGTAAGTCTACATATATCATCTCTTCCAATCCCAGGCAGGATTCCCAGATCTTTGAAAAACAGCACACTGGAGTTGCATAAAATGAGGTGTTAGTATTGATTGGGTATTAAGCTTCCAACAAGGTACCCTTAAAGATTGTCCCAGCCAAATGATCAATCTACAAAAAAAATTCATCAAAATACATTGAAGTTGGATCTAGATCATCTCATCTCATGAATTTATAATCTGAACTCACATCCCTGCTTTTTTGACTGTGTTTACTATATGTATGAAGTATTTTGATGTAAACAACTTTCTTCTACATGTTATAAGCTACATCTGACGTAATCTTCTCAAAAAAGAATCGTCACTTAAATAAACAAATTGACTTTTTGCTCTTTTAAACTAAAGATAAATGCTTAACTTTCACAAGGGATAGATGAAAAGTTTAAACATTTTTTCATGAGTGAATTTCAAAAGTCTTTGGAAATTGGTACAAAAATAAATATTATATGAAACATCTTATTATCAATATTTTGAACTAACAGAGAATCTTCTATCCTTTTGTTTTTTTTGGAAGTTTTTTTAGTCAGTATTGAAATAGTTTGTCACTGCAGAGGCAAATGGTCATTGGAAACTTCAAAGACTTGCGTTATTGCAGTAGCTTATGGTTTGCATGCTAAAAACTAATTAACAACCTCACCTGATAAGTTTCTCAGATTTTTTTCCCTTTACATTTTGAAACCCTTTACTTAAAGCTTTTTTCTACAAATTATTATGCGGAAAAAATTTCAATTTGTGACATTAGAGCCAATAGTAGAAATAAATAAGCCATCATAAAATAAAGGTAGTTTCATTTTCAACTTTTACAAAAAACATGCTTTTGAATTCTTTAGTTTTTTTATTGAATTTAATACTTTATCATCAAAAGATATGTAACTATCTTAATGTATTGATTGAGTTGTCAAGTATCCAATTCAATTATTGAGGAAGTTTATTGCAATTCCAAGAATTTTTCAAGACTCAAGTTTGCATGATGAGGTGAGAGGAAAGTTTGCCAACTTTCTACTTTGAGGTAAAAGTTGCCCACACTTTCTTTTTTAGTCAAAAATGAAAAGTATTAATTTCATACCTGGGCAAGTTGCAATGGGTCTTTTTGTTGATTTGTCAAATCAGAAACGGAGTTTTGGAATGCAACAGGTATCCACTATAAAACCATGTCAATTTGGCCCTGACCCGCCCCGAGCATACTTTTGACCTGCAGTAAAAAAGGGGCTGACCCACCTTTGAACCGATTATTTTTTGACCCGACCTCATGAGATTTTTTTTGACACGAAGGAAAAAATTGAAAATTTGGGCTTTTTGTGGGAAATTTTCCAGATTCAGAGGTGGCTGACCTGACCCAACTCGTGCATCAAAAAAATGACCCAACCTGACCAAAGTAAAAAAAATGTTGAACAGGACCTAGCACTAATTTGGCCTCTTTCTTGTCTTGCCAAGACACTTGCTTAATTTTGATTCTTGAAGTATGGGATACTTGAAAATCTTTGCTCATAATTTGAAATAGTAAAAACAATCATTTAAGCAGAAGAGAAAGAAGACTCATTTATTGGAATTGGTACCATCAACATTTAAATGTACTTGATGCAATTCAAAGTTCATCTCTGCAAGAAAAGAAGCTCAATGTGATGGATGTGGTTTGCATGACAACAATTTTTGCCTGAATTAGTCAACCGCAGTAAAACAAGTAATCTAGTAATGCACCTGGGCAAATGGTTCAAGGCAGAAGACCTAATGAAAATAATCATATCCAAATTCTTTGATCATCTGTACTATGCAGCGCCAGTATTGATGATGAACAGGTAAAAAGCAGATCCTGGGAGGGCCTCAACAGAGCTCAATACGGAGCCAAATGCATATTATGGACTTAAATCATTTGTTAAAGAAAGCAACACCAACCAAATGGGCAAAATATTCAACCACAAAGCTGTGCCATTAAAATGCTTTAGAATCCTATGACGCCATTGGCCCAATAACTGAAAGATCTAATGAGGACATGGCGAACTGGCTCATATGGCAAACCAACCATGACGAACCAGCAGTGGCAAACTGGCCATATGGGAAACTGACTATGGCAAACCGTCATATGACAAACCAGTACATGGCGAAATGTCGTATTCCCTTTTAGTTTTTAAACCTACTTCCATCAGATCCCCCATTCTTATCTCTTAACAACTCAGCTCCGAAGACCCATGGAATCTTTTGATCTTTTGGTTAGTGCATATCAAAAATTGTAAAAAAACCTACTTCCATCAGATCCCCCATTCTTATCTCTTAACAACTCAGCTCCGAAGACCCATGGAATCTTTTGATCTTTTGGTTAGTGCATATCAAAAATTGTAAAAAAAACCTACTTCCATCAGATCCCCCATTCTTATCTCTTATAACAATTCAGCTACGAAGACCCATGAAATCTTTTGATCTTTTGGTTAGTGCATATCAAAAATTATAAAAAAAACTCAACAATGTAAGATTATTGTGTTTACATCATAAGCCTGAGACCCAACATCAATATCTTATTCCCATATTTGTTTAGATTTTGGCATCAGAATTGAGCCTCACTTATTCAAAAGAATCAAATTTCAAAATGATAAAATTTTATTTTTAAGCAAGTTAAATAATCTTTAAAAATCATAAGCTATACTTTACAGTTTTGAGACACTCCACACACCAAACTTTGCTAAATTTTGCCATTCATTTTTGTGAAAAAAGTTATGTGCATTGCTCTAAATTTTAGGTATAAAATTGAAGAAACTTTTGAATTAATTGGTATTCAGCTTTTAATGGTTATTTCTTGAGTGTCAACTTAAAAAAATAATGACCAAATAGCACCATTTCATTTCAGAATTAGTTAATTGATGAAGCTTTAGGGTAAAGAGCAATCATTTTCTTTAAATATTCTACTTTGCAATATTAATTGCAGTTGTCAAGATCCTTGTTGGGTCATTTGCATATCCAAAATTTTGGTCGTTCTAAATACAAAATAAAAAGAATGATCAAATGATTAATTTTAGTGAAAGTCAATAATGGTTTTACCTGCTTTTGATTATAATTTGGTGTCTGATCGCCACTTTTTGAAAATGAAGTATTTCTACCACTCATTTGGTTGGTTTCCTGAAAATAAAATATGTTCATCTTTATCAGCACATTGCAGATGAATTTCTAACCCATTGGGATCAGTCTTGTGGTTTTTCACCTCAACAATTCCAAAATTTAACCTAAGTTGCTCACCTCTGCCTGCTATCAGCTAGCCCAAAATTAAGGAAATCAAATTTTTTATGCAGAGATATCAAGTTACATGATCTGATCTAGTCAATACATCCTGTGTTCATTTCATAGTCCCCTGTGGCCTGATGGTTGAGGCAATTAGCTATGAAATCAGATGTAGGATCTGAGTATATTTAAGTTCAAATTCCAGCTTTTGCCAGTAATCTTTCACTCATATTATTATTACAATAACACAAATGAATCTTAAGTTTACAATACTTTGAGAGCAATTTGTGGGGGTCTTTTTTGAACCACCCATAAAATGATTTTGACAATTCCTGATATGAAAATTCACCAATCGAGTTTATCCCAAAAAGAGGCCAGATCAAAAATACTGGGCTTGGATGACCTCTATATTCTACTGACTTACATGTACAGGACCTTCATATTTCGGATTATATCGATTCAGATTCATCATAACTGAGTTATCTGCTGATATCTGGACTTTGATCTTGGTAATTCCGGCTCTATAAGAAATTTTAGATCTTGCAACGTAGAGGTATGAATTGAGATATCATAATTGAGTTACCACAGGTCTTGTCTCTGTACCAGGTCTTCCATTCTCAATAAATCGTGGAGAATGTCCACGACTGTCGTTTCCACTATCATCATCCTAAAATAAGTTATTATTGAAAGAAAAAATGAGTTTCAAAATTACAGAAACATTTATCTACCAGATATTTCCTTTGATCCAACTTAGTCCTAAAAGTTATCATTTTAACAATTAGTATGAAATATCTATGTTCATCATTTTTTAAAAGTATTTTACTTGTCCTTTCCAAATCCCCATCCGTCGTCATATCTCGGTGATTCGTGTCTCTGATATTCAGACCTAAAAGCCATCTCTATTACTTTAATAAAAGCCTTACACAAAGATGAAAAAGTCATTTACCCTTTTTGCTTTAGAGGAATAGGTTTCCTTTTATTGCCAGACGACGGGTAGCCATCATCAGAATCCTCAGTTGAAGAATCTTGGACTGTTAAAAAACATATTTAATAACATTGTAAGATTCCATATGGCCTTCTGATCAAGTTATCCGGCTTAGAATTTTTAGATTTTAAGTTCTGGGGTTCATCCCCAGCCATATCAGTTCAGCAGCTTCTCCTTCAGTAATATTATCAAAGTTTTTATTGCGAATGACCAAGCCTTGAATCTTTTGCTGTCCAAGATTTATTCTTTTTCTTACAACTTGGTCCTTAAAAATGCTTTGATCCTGGCATTGAAAAATTATTTTTGTGGCAAAGGTTGCCAGAGAAAAGCTGCCTGGTTTCAAAACCATGACCATCAGGTACCCAGCCAGATGTCATGACCAATCAGCCATTGTTTACCCAAAATTTTTTTATTTCTTCCTTGTTTTAATTCAATATCTACCTGGCTTTTTAAAGTCCATCTTATTTGTTTTAATATTTGTCTGACTACCAAATGGATTTTGAGGTTTATTTTGGTGTTGATTTGAGCTAAAAACATGAACATTTAGAGTAAAAAAGTAAACTAAAATGAAGGCTTTTTTGTCATATAAAACTTGAATGTGACTTATTTAAAAAGGCAACATTTATTTATTACTCATTATCATCCATAATTGGAGTGATAAGTTTAGCTTCGACGAAATTTTCTCCCTCAGTTTGCCTCAGACTTTCTGGATAATCTTTAACAACTGGTGCACTTCTGACTAAAATTTTGGTAAAATTACTAAAAATCATATTCAATTATTCAAAAAAGTATGCTGAAAAATGGTACCTGGACTTCTAACTGGTGATCTCTCTGGACTCTGAATATTTTGTAGAACTTTTTTCTTGCTGTAAAATTTGTCATCGTCATCGCTGTCAGATTGATTTATAGGATCAGGCCTTTAAAAGCATTCTTTTGATAAATTGTATCAAAAATTGCCTCATTTCCAAACCTTGAATTCATGTTCTCCATTGGCTTTCCATTAAAGCTTTCCCCCATGTTTGCTTTATCAAGTTGAACCTCGAGATCACGTTGAAGTTGTTGCTCTTTAACATATTGGCGTCTCTTCGAGAAATGGATGCTATATTGAGAAACCTAACAACCAAAAGAGATGAATATTTGTTATTATATGACTCATAAGCTACTAACTTTTCCCTCTTTGGGGTCTTTCATCCTTGGTGTTGTAGATCTTGATGGCCTTGGTGTGATACCATTTGGTGCAAGTCGATTTTTACCACCACTGCCATTAAGTCCAGTTGAGTTATTTGCTGGTGGAGCTGAAATTTTTGGTTTTTTTTTAACAAGAAATTTTATGTTTGAATGATAATTTTAGGTATACCTGTGACACCTTTAGATTTTTTTCCAGGTGCAACAATTTTAACAGGTTTTGTGACTATCACAGGTTTGGTTAAACTATTGTTAAGGCTATTTGATGAGGTAGGTTTTTTGTTCATTTTTGCTGTCTACTATTAAAAGTGAATCTGGAAAAAATCAAACTTAATTTTTACAATAAGTTTTACAGAATATATGTGTTTAATGTTTCAATCAACAAGGTTGACTAAAGGTTCTCTTTTGAAAACCAAATAGTTCTGGCCTTTTGAATGGACCTTTCAGACCACAGCCTTGATCAGATAATTAAGTATTGATCTTTTTCTACTTTCTTATATGGTAGGATAAAAATTTCCAATAAAAAGCTGAAAACTTTGCAATCAGCAAAACTAAAGCAACTTATCTAGAAGTCAAAATTAAAAAAAGATGATTGTGGGGTTTTTTTTGGTAAAAAAATAGTCTTTTTTAGGTACAACTATCATTCAAAATTGACAAAATAATTTGATATGATACTTTTTCCAATCAAAAGTTGACCGGAAAATCGATTGTTTTAAAATAAATGGCAATAAAGAGTATAATTTTTTAACCAATATATAAATGTTACCAAAAACCAAGGAGAGTAACCATGGTGACCATTATAATTGTTTTAATAGAGCAAAGGTTTTCAATTAAATATATAAAATAATTGACTTTCAAAAGTATTTGTTCGAAAAGTTCTCTCAAGAATCAATCATGAAAAGAGATGAAAGGTTGCGTGGTTTAAAAATATGTTGAAAAACCATTTTGATTTTGTTGTAATTTATTTGAGTGCAATACCAAATATAAGACACACCGTGTGCCAACTTTTAGGTGTAGCCACCCACTTTCAGGTGTGTTACCCCTGCTTATACATGGCATACTGGAATACACATGTTAATGGTGCAAATTTTGTCATAAACTGCCATAAAACACGTGTAAACACCTTAAAATCATACTAATCCAATCAAACATGCTTGCACAGCCTTATTTTTTGATGGTTGTTCAAAATATAATGTATCACTCAAAATATTATTTTCTTAAACTTTCAATATTTAATATTTACCGCGCTAGAGACAGAATGTCTTCTATTGCTATGTCCTAATTTCTTGATTCCAGCTGAGCTCTCCTCTTCTGTATCGTCTGGGGTTCCTGGCAACACTAAGCTGGATGAGGTGCTATTGTTGGAAGAAGCTGTCTAAAAAATTATATTTTTTCTTAAGCATTTAATTTTTGGTAAAAAATTTCCTTGTGAATTTGTTATGACCTCTCTGGACACTGCAGACTTCTTCCTCCTTTCTGGGAACCAATCGGGTTGACCAGCCTCAATGTCGTCTTTCTTGAACCTATTTGGCAAGTGAAATGCCTCGAGGCTGGTAGAATGGACGTTAAGTCGGGCACTTTGTAACCTTTGTATCTAAAATTATTAATTGTAAATGCTTTTGTACATTCAAACATCACAATACTTAAACATAACAATTATCTGTTAAAGAGCAGATCTAAAATGGGACCTTTCTAATGGTTTTTAAATGCTCAGGACGGTCAAGTAGGTCACATGCTAGATTTCCATCACTGCGGCCCGGGTTACACTCACGCCTGGGGCAGCCTAACCAAAAAATTTAAAAGCACCTATTGGGCCTTAAAAATGATCACATGTCACAGGGCGTACTTCAAAAATGTTAAAAAAAGATATATCACAAAAAACAAGAAAGTCTTGTGGCCAGACCAATGATAAGTTTAAAGAGTTCATAAAATTCTAGGGTAACTATCAAAGCTCAAATTTAACTGTTGAAAGTTTTTGCTTAAAATGTACCCTGTTAGACATTTAAGTTATCGGGATTCCGTTGGCTAATAGTTCTTATCTGATGTATGGAGTAACAATATTTATGCGCACTTTGAACAGTGTCCTGTTTCTGATAAAGTTAAGAGTAAAACAGTCTGTAGTCTAAAGATAGGAGGAAGTTGAATGAAGGGTCAAAGAAAGCGATGTTGTTTCTCTCGCGGTTGAAGTCTGACACTTTTGGCAAAGGCTAGCTTTTTCTCATTTAATATTATTTTTGCTAAAATTAATCCTTTCCCAGGAGCAAACATTCTCAACATCAGAATCCATGCCTGTAAGATAACCTTGAAATTCTTTTGCTGGCTGGATTTAGCTGAATCAATGTACCATCTGAAGGAAGGGTAAAAGGTAAGTGCACAATGTGTAATTAGGCTTATTGTTGATAGATTTGGTTCCTTAGAAGGTGGAGGCAAAAAGGGCCTGAGGAAAGTGAGTTTTGGATCAAATTGAAGGCTTTTGAGGCTAAAATAAATCAGAGAGTAACAATTCATCCTCCGGGAGTTTTGCCAACTTGATTGCAGAGGGTTCTACATTTTTCAACGTACAATAAATGCACGTCTACTAAATTATTATATCAATAACAGGGATTCATGGGAAAAGCAAACTCATAACCCGACCAAAAATAAGGCAGTATAAGCACGTTTGAATGGAGTACTGTGATTTTAAGGTGTTTACACGTGTTTTATTGCAGTTTATGACAAAATTTGAACCATTAACACCTGTATTCAGGTGTGCCATGTGTAAACAGGGGCGATACACCTGAAAGCAGGTGGATACACCTGAAAGTTGGCATACAATGTGTCTTATTTTTGGTAGGGAAGGTATATAAAACCATCTGAAAATGTTGATTACCTGGGTTGTGACCTTTTGTTCAGCCTTAGGTGAGTTGACAGTTGCGTCCAAATAAGCAAGCTTCTTTTGGTAAGACATCACTTTATGTAGACTAGTGAATCACCAGCCAATTCATTAAAGAAACAAAATCAGAACAGATCAGGTTAATATTTTGTTCAAAATAAGCTGTATTGATAAAAAATTCAGACTTTGAAGGTTAACAACTTGAGAAAGCTGAATGGGTCAAGGCTTTGAATAAAAATATGAAATAAAGTCTGAAATAAAATCTTTTTCCTTTCAAGAGAAATTCACGACTTTATTTTTTGCTAGTTGTTTTCGACAATTTGTCGTCAACTATTTCATCTTGTTGGATCTTTAACCGTGTGCACAATTTAAGTATTGTTGTGGTCTTGAAATGGGAACTTAGCAACCAAACTGTCAACTGTTGATCGAAAAAATATTGCCTTTCCGAAATACAACCTTGATACATTGCTGAGTACTTTCTACTTTGCTTCAAAGATTCTGTGTGTGCAATTGTTGTAAGTTGTTATTGGCACAAACCTTTGGTTGTTTTTTTGAATTTACAGTCGAACACTCACTCTAATTTATTGGTTGAAAAGATTAAAAATCAATTTCCTGTCTCATAAAAATAACTTAAGGATATTTTTGAAAAAAAGAATTATGAGCTTTCTTATGCTTTATGGTGAAGATGTCAGATTGAGAAGCCATGGGTTGATGGTTTGGGATAAAGGTTTGAGCCCCACCTGGCCAACAAATAATGCTTCATTTCTTGTGGTAAAATCAATTTTTACCATATAATCTTTGCAAAATTGTTAATTATTAAGGATATACCAGTTATTGCTTGAGTCAGGTTATTCCTTTTTTATATTTGTTTGTCTACACAAAGGCGAAGGTTAACAGAGGGTGCAGGGTGGAGATGGGCCCTGACCTGACCCGACCCGAGCATACTTTTGACACGCAGTAAATAAGAGTCTGACCTGCCTTTGACCCCCCAGATATTTTTTGACCCGACCCGGAGAGATTTTTTTTGAGCCCAACCAATCACTAGTTCGCCTACCCAGTAAAATTAAGCCTACCTCTGGGTTTGCATTCCTCTAATAAATAAAGGCTCAGACCTTAATTTGCCTGACTTGCCGGCCTGTTTAATTACTAACCTAACCTGAACAAACCCAATTCAACCTTCAGGCCAAACCCTGCAGGGATAAACACCTACGCCTAACCCTGCTCGGCTTAAGACCCAGGACTAACCCTCTGGGACTCACCACCCTAAGCGAATTTAAAGGTGGGCAAACTAGGGGTAGGCGAACTCTGGTTGACCTCTTATGATGCCTCATTTCAGCCTGGCGGGTCTGGTCTGATTCCTAAAGGGTTCCATTAGTTTCTAAGTTTGATCTTCTAGACCAGGTATGCTGGGACAAGTTGCGATTGGATTCCCTTATAGTCCCATGACCATCTGTATCATCCAAAGACTTACATAAGCAACCTGTTTGGAATGACTTACATTACATGGAAGGAAAGACAAACTAGAGAGCAGCCCATTTGAAAAGACTTTGAGCTGAAAAAAGTGAAAAATATTGAAGTGCCAAAAATAGGGTATTTGAGCAAATACTATGATAAGGTGATCTATATTATATCTATGGTTATACCCTAACTAAGGGTAATTGAAAAATTGCTGGTATATCTACTATAGTGATGGGTCCGGGTCAAAAAAATTTGACCCGGGTCAGGTTGGGTCAATTTTTTGTGGCTCGGGTCGGGTCAGCCATTTATGTATTGGATTTGAATTTGGAAAATTTCCCCTAAAAATGCCAAAATTTTCAATTTTTTTCCCCTTCAGATCAAAAAAATCTCTTCGGGTTGGGTCAGAAAGTACCCGGGTCAAAGGCGGGTCGGCCTCTTATTTAC
>Ga0194133_10008799_pt1 | contig 11716 bp, 2 predicted proteins | sample TA2KigOf40mmetaG_FD_155448 | JGI IMG/M metagenome (GOLD analysis project Ga0194133, IMG submission 155448) | Freshwater microbial communities from Lake Tanganyika, Tanzania - TA2015055 Kigoma Offshore 40m | ecosystem: Environmental > Aquatic > Freshwater > Lake | place: Tanzania: Lake Tanganyika...
ATGTAATCAATATACCATTTAGGTATGATAGTTATTAGTTTAAAAAACACATGTTACTTTTGATTTTGGTGGTTATCTTATCTTATACATCATCAAAGTTTAAAGGCAGTTTTCAAAACAGTTTTTGACATTCTGATTCTAAATTTAAAGGTACGTAGATTCAAGACAGTCATTTTCAAAACTATTTCAATTAATGATATTGTTTAGTTTTCTTAAATATCCAACCGGAAATTTAAAATGTGGGCACCTATTTTGTGAACATTTTTCCATCTTGAGCGAAGCTAGAGAGGGAGTTTAGCAAAAGTTAGTAATAACATTTTTGTTCTATAAGGGGCTGTTTCAAATTTTGCATTTTTACAGTACGTTTGTTTGTCATTCTCTATCTCCTCCCTCTGTTTAAAAGCCAGAGGGCTGAAATTTTGCACACAGACTTTTCATATTAATGTCAAAAGAACTACTGACAAGATTTTTGAATTTTGTGTCTAGGAGGAGCTGAGATGTGATTAAAAAATTGCCTAAATTTTATTAATCATAGCCAATTTTAATCCTTTTTCTTTAATAGCTCCCACAATATTAAAGCTAGAGAGCTGATATTTTGTATGGACACTTTACTATAAAATTAAGCACCAAGCCTTCATGGGTTTTTTTTCCAGACCCCAAGCTGAAATAAAATGAAAAATATTTTTTACTTAGAAGCCTGTCAGCTGACTGTCAGTCGCGAAACCTTGCTCAAGAGTGTTTGGCATTTTTCCCGTAGCAAAAAATGTCCATTTACTTAATTTATTATCTCCTCTTTCTCTTGAAATTGCAAAGGTGTTAAAAGGTCACAAAATGACTGAGTGTTCTGGCTGGGGGTAAAAGGGTTCCAGCTCTGACCAGCTCTGTCCAAATATGTTATATTGAATATGAAAGTCTAGATCATTTTTTAAATTTACTTTAGATACATTTAGCATTAAAGTAAAGAAACAGAAAGCCTTCCCTTTATCCCCAAAAGGATATTAATGGGTTGGAAAGCTGTTAGAATAAAATGTATACCAGGTCCCACTTGGATTGTGGTCAAAAAGCTCCAAAACTAGGCTACAAGAATGTTCCTTTCAGCTTTTTTCCTGGAACTCGTGAAATAATAAGACCTTTCTTTATTTTTAAAAATTTAGAAAATTGTTGAAGTTACAGAAAGATCTCAGGTGTTCAAGATCTCCGTTTCCTAGCGAAGCATGGATTTCATATCATTTTTTTCAAATTTCATCTTCATGAGAAGAAACGTTAGTTTTTTCAAAAGAAACGTGAGGGGAAAATTACTTCTCAATAGTTCCTGTATACATGAATAAGAGATAATTCTAATCAAGTAATCATCACATCAATCAATCATTTGGAAAGATAGTCCAGTTGTCAAATATTTTGGGCTGACAAAGGACTGAACCATAGTCTATATTTCTTAGTCAGTTGCCACAAACATTAGATCAAGCTAACAACATCTTGAAAATATATTATACAAGATTTATGTTTTACTTAATGGTTATAGGAAGTTTATCTTAAGATAGAAGAAATGACAGAAGTGCTCATTTCAATTAGGGCTTGCTCCATATGAAGTACCTTTAACATAGATTTATTCAAAGTTTCATCACATGTTCTGACTTTATCAAATTCTGAAGATACTCATTTGATTCATTAAGTGGTTAAAGAAAAAGTCAGTTGAATGTTAACTGAGTTATTACGTCCATCAAAATTTGTATTGTACAGGTATTTATGATCAACATCAAATGGGCAGAGAGGTCAATGGTTCTTGGGTAGCTAGACTAGGAGGTGGAAAAGGGATAAATCACGTGATAAAAATAAGCAAAAGCGATCCACACATCTACATGTTGATTAGTGCCGGTTGATTGTGAACTATCTTGTAATTGTCTAAGTGACTATTAAATAATCAAGTTGATGGGGAATAAACACAGATATGTACATACAAGTAAAGGAAACATTTTCTTTTTATGTTACAGGGTATTTTGTTATAGACCAATTTACTAATCATTGTTTATACAAATACACTTTCAAACTATATATCAGTTAGACGTGAAGTGCTTTCACTTTTCAATTAATTGATGTGAGTACAAGAAGGAATTATACGTGATGTCAAAATTTTCATGGCAAAGTTTTTTGTACACAACACCTTTGTGGCAAGATTTCTAAAACTTCTTGTTACTTTAGCTATTCATAGACTCACAGATCCATGTTTAAACATATTTTATATAAGTACCATTAATATTTTAGAGGCTGCTGTGGCAAAATATTTATGAGAACTGCCAAAAATATTGAGCCCACTTCCATGAAGGCAATAGTTCTTCCCTGGAATAAGAAAAAGCCATTCAAGATCTGTCAGACAGAATAATAATCTGCAGTTGTTCAGATAAAGCTTAATCTGGTGTGTAATTCACGGTCTAAGAAAAAAACTGCAACATATATTATGTACTTCCATAGAAATTGATGCTCTAAATGGTTCTGTCTGTAGCTGACATGTTTGACTTTTCAAGTGTGAGGGGATAAAATCGGTAAAAGAAGAAGAAGGGGAGTGAAGAATGTCAGTTTGGGATTGGTTTAAATATTAATGGCTCAAGCAGGTTAGCATTCTAACAAAAAGGTGCCTTGCAGGGCAAGTAAAAGAATCAAGTCTGCTTGCTGGTTCTTCCAAGTTTCATGAATATTTTTTGTGTGTTCCAATCAAGTTACAATCTAATTTGGGTGAGTAAAACAAAAGTTTCTTGGTTGTATCTGGAAATGAAGTATTTTAAACAAGATTTGGGTCAAATCTGCTCTTTGAAGGTTTCAAGATAGAGTTGACCATTTTTGGAAGAGATAGCTCTTTGATCTTTTTTTGACTTTCAACAATATGTTTATCTTTTTGGTCTTTTGTCTTATTTCAAAATCACAAAAAGTGGCAATAATAAAGAGATGATTGGCTTTTTTAAGTTTAATGAGTTCCATTCTGGTGAAATTTAGCAATTAATCACATTGATGTAAGATACAGAATTAATGAAGTTAATATATTTGTGTAGAGTGTAGACACTTAAACTATTCATGTGACATTACAAGATACTAAAAGAAAGATATAGTGATAAGCCTTATTATTCTTTAAATTATTAGGAGTTTGACTTTCATTTCCCCATTTTAAATTACTGTTCTGAGTTCTAAGTCAAGTATTAATGTGTGATTTATGTTCTCATTGAAGTAAAGCATCAGTATCTTATAAAAATAAGATGGATAAATATTCTACTCCAAACCACAATGGCTGCTGAATGAAAACTTCTCTTCTCTCATTAAGATACGATCTTAAGGCCCTTTATATCTCTTATTATCACAAAAAAAGCCAAAACACAACCAATCGTCCTTTGAACAACAAAGAGACAGTTTTGTTTGATAGTTCTATTTGAACACCACTTATGCTTGGCACTTGTTTTGAAGTGTTGACATGCCTACTTGCTGGATGTGTGTGTCTATCTCAGTTTTACAGAAAAACTTTCTCTCAAGGAAATTGATGTGACTAATTGTTAAATAGATGGAAATTTGTTGTCCAAGTGACTTAACAACTAATTAGTATTAAATAGTGCTTGACAGTAATGGTAGCGCTAGCAAGCTATTTTTATTTCTATCTCTGTACCAACAGCTATATTATTTTGTTTTTCAATACTGTTCTTAATGTTATTCTCTTGTGAATAGTTTTGCCGGAATTCTAATGGGGAATCAGAAAATGAAAAACAGAAACAAGAAAAAAATAGAATTTTGTTTGTAAAAAGTTTGTACTAAAAATAATTGCCTAATAACATATCAGACTGAAACAAACAAACTTTGTTGTAGAGGCAGCTATATACAACTAACTTACAAGACAAAGTGTATGTCAAAAATTCTCAGTCAAACTTCCTTACTCAATCAAGAGAAGCAAAAAATGCTTGACGAGATTTGTAGATTTAATAGTAAAAAATCATGGCTTTTATGCCAAGATTGATTATGTTTGGGGCTCTGCAAATTGCCTCCAGATCCAATGGTAGAGGGAGATAATATATTTTTGATGCAGCAAAACATACAAAAAGTACCTTATTTGATAAATGCTATATTTTTGTGAGAAAATAGAGGTTAAACCAAAAAGTTATCTTCTCAACAAAATATTTTTGGCACTTCGGTGAACTTTACAAAATTTGTGAAAGTAAACTACCCTTTTACTTTTACGTTGTAAGTTTGTAAGTATAGCATTTTGTACTTTCTTCACTTGGCTTAGTGTCTTGCTAAGTAATGTTAAATTATTTATTATTTTGATATTGCGAATGAACCAATAAAGGAAATTGAATTGAAAATTGTCTTACAATTAAATGACAATACATACACTTAATTGTAAGGTGAAGATGACCAACCCTCTATTTGTTCATCAATAATAGGTGACAAAACATGTTGTAACATATTGGCCATGTTTAAAGCCTGGTCTGGTCTGTTACTTGAAGATTTCTCATCTCATTTCTGGGACAACCTAACATCGAGATGCCCTATATTAACTATTGAACTTTATCTAGAGAAAAACTTCCACGCCATAGGTCATAAACATATAATTAACTACCCTGTTACGTTGCAGTCTCTCAAACATCATTAATAACAAAAATTAAAAAACAAATTGGTAGCAACTTGCTGCTCCATACCTCGCAAATTAATTGTGTGATAACAGAAATAGTTGAACTTATTTTCTAAACGCTTTTCTCAGTATTACAAAACAAGGAAAAATTAGGAAGACTCTGCCTGGTAAAGTAATAAAAAGAACCTGTGTTAAGAACTGATTATTCTAACACCAAATCAAATTAATGAGAATAGTGTTGACTTTACAACAGTTTGTTTGACTGAAAGTTGTGTCTTAAAGTTACTTGATTTTCAGTTGATAATTGTGAATTAATGAGTATTAGAGAAAATTCTAATCAAGTATATCTGCACAACAATCAATCCTGACTGAGATAATCATCTCATAGAAGTGATAAATAAAGCCAAATTCAGGGGTCAAAGATTGGACCCCAGTCTCACAGTTCTCAGCCAGTTGTCATGGCAATCAGCTACACAAAAAAGTTTAATGGTATTTTTTGTACTATTGTGAGATGAAGTCGTATTGCGAAATACAAATACAAATACACTGACCTCGCTAGCTAATAACATAAATAATCTCCTGATTAAAGTAATTACATTCATGTGTGTAATGTTATGTTGCTCTATCCTTGAGTTCCTTTTGGAAGAATTATGCACCATAACCTTTCAGACCTTATATTTTAAAACTGTGAGAGACTAGCATATGTAAGTGTAATTTATTGTAGAATCAGTAATGAAGAAAATTCATTTGGAGGAAGATGTCATCTCTTTGGTACATGAGATCTATGCTATAATCCTGAAAAGTACAAAGTCTATGGTGACTGAAGGAGGTCATTGGTCATGAGCTGTTTGTTGCTAGTAAGTGCCATATAGGGGCATCACAATCATTTCATCATTTTAAAAAAAGGGGTCAGAAAATACAGTTTTCACATTAAGCTAGCATGATGAGGATTTAGGTAAATCATTCCTAGTGTCTGACACATTTTGGTGGTTAAAGCTTTGAAAAAAGAGGCTCGTTGGGAAGTACAGATTTACTGACAAGTCTCATAACGACATAAAAGAAAAGAAAATGTATTAGTTTTGTTTGTTCTAATTGGTTCTTAAATATCCTTTCTCTAGTTCAGGACAAGTTCCAATTAACACATACTGTCAAAGTCATGTTCGTAAATTGTAACTGTTTTGGCAACTGGCTTTGATAACAAATTACTACATTTCCAATATATAAATAAATATATTCCAAAAGGGTTTGGGGATTTAAATGTGAAGTGGGTATAACTTAAAACACCATTGCCACTCCTAAATTGCGAGCATCTCTAACAGTCAACTTGTTTTCTAGGTATGTATCTCAAAAATTGCTCTGAATCAAGAATGGATGATTCATTAAAATGAAGCTGATTTTTGTAGAAACTTCATATCAAAAAATGGTAAAAGTTAAAAAAAATCTGGATTTACTAAAATCATGAGAAGTGATATTGTGAAAGCTTTGAACTTTTCTTAATTTATTATGATCTTAATTTGATAAAAAATATTCAAGATTTATCAGAATAAATGTGAAAAGTAAGTTAAAAATGCATTTTTGAAGACTGCCACTCTTAGACTGTCTATCAATTTTAGACAACCTTTTATTGGCCTTTCTTACCAAGTGAAGGGATCTGTCTTTGTGCAGACCAGCAAAACGTGATAGAGACCATCTCACCTCTGCTGTCAGTTGCACAATTCTGATCTGTTGCAAGAAGTGAGTCCCACCCTACTTTGGGAACTTAGTTAACAAGCTAGACCAATCAATGTCAATAGTAGAAAAAAATATCTTCCTGTAGCAGCCAAAGCTTGATTAGGTTGGTGATTTTTCCAACTTTTTCCCTTCATCCTACAGATAATCACAAATACTGAGAGATGAAAATTTTTCAATTGAGGTCAGGGATCCATCTAACCAATCACAACGCAGCTAAAAAATAATAAAATTTTCAGTGACAAGCAAAAATTGCATTTATCATAGCTTTATAGCGGTATTTTGAAAGGATAAGGTAGAGTTTAACTTTGTTAGGTACTTACAGTAAGTGCTGCACAGAAAATACTAGCTATTGTATGATTCGATCCCTATGATAAATTTTTACATTTTATTAAGTAAGAAAATCCTTAAATAAAATGCTCGCATCCTTTCACTTAAATTTCTTCTCAAAAGATTATTCAGTTACCTTAAAAGCTATTTTTCAATCCTGCACAATAGTTTTCCAAAAATAATGACTGGGCATGAATTTTGCTACATCCCTGATCCAAGCTTTATCTATAAAAGGGCTGCACTTGAGTCAATAAACAGTTCATGATTGTTTCTTTTCTTAACTTAGATGATTGCCACTGTGGGTTTTAATTTTGAGCTACGCAGGGTCACCTTTTTCATCACTCACTCCAGAAAACTTCACTTGTTTAGCTTGAATAACAACATGTGATACTCAATGTTTGGCTCATTAGCAATTAATACCCATAAATATTTAAAAAGGGTTGGTAAGGGTTGGTAACCCTGCCTTAGAAATTACTTGATTATTTGATTGATTATAGGGATCCTCAAAAAGCAAGATTTGAATCCAAATCTTTTTGGTGATTTTTGTAGTGATTCAAGTGGCAAAAATTTGGTAGGGATTTAAAAGTCATTATTTTGATGTCTAGCAACTTCAAAAACCTGTGACCTAGGGTTGCTACAAATAATATTTGAGTTACAAAATGATCCCAAGCTAGAATTTGTATTTATATTTATTTTCCAGCTCCATTGAACAGTACATCATAAACCAGATTGCAACAAAGGCGACTTTGGTTGCAAAGCTTTCAAGGCAAAAAAGAAAGTTGAACTTATCTTGAAAACACTGAATGTAAGGTTCAAGCCCCTTAATCAAGTCTATTTAATAATCCCCATATGAGTTTTAAAACCTTAAAGACTATTTTTAGCATAATTGTTGGTTACAAATAAAAATCTGGAGAGGCTATTTTAGCCCATCATATCATAAAAGATTGTGTAAAGTGACACCATACTAAGATTGGTCTACCTGGTTGGTTCAAAAGCATTTTGTACAATAAAGAACGTAAGCCACAGCAGATACCACTGATTGGTGACCAATTTAAAAGGTTTTAGGCAGGCCTATAGGTTAAAAAATATTGGTGCTCGAGTTGGCTAAAAACCTGGATTCCGATTCATGTGCTAATAACCACAAAACCATATAGCAATCCTCATTCAAAATAACATCACTAAAGTAAATATGAACTGTGTCCTTAAATCGTCTAGTTGATTTGGCTACAACTACCTTTTAGTTATGCTTTATAAAGGAAAATCAAATATTTCAGGTATTAATAACAGAAATATTAACACTCTTCACCAAAATAGAAAAGTACATAGACTTTTTATTTAACCATTGATATTCTGTTCTTGCTTGCCTGAGCAGAGGTCTAGGACTCAGGCATCAATCATTTCACAGAAAAAATGAACATCCCTCAAACCCATTTTGAACTAGAAAAGACTGACAAAAAATATTTTCTCAAAGGAATATTTTTCTGTCTTGGATTTCCATCAATTCTGGCAATTGATGGCCCATTCTGAGAGAATTAATTAACATAATTGGTTTAGTTGCACATTTATATTTGCTTTGCACTTGAGTATCTTTCAAACACCTTTTTTTCTATCTAACTATATATATACAAAAGCTAATGTTTTTTAAGTTATGTGAATCCTATAAAATAGGTGATCCTGAAAGCATAATTCTACAAAAATTTGCACAGATCTCAAAACATTGAAAGTGTAAGACTAGTTTAGACTCCGATTTCCACCCTCAGAGGCAAAAATTTATAAACTTTTCTCAAAAATGAAATATTAAGTATTTAGAATTGTAAATTTTCCAATTTTCTTTTGAATTAACCATTGAAATTTGTGCTACTCAAATGAGAAGCATACTTTACAGACAGAAAAAAAATATTTTCTCTTTTGAAAAACTTGGTGCAAAATCATTTTAAAAAATTGTCCCATAATTTAACATTTTGAATGGTGACATTCCTTCTTTTTTTGTTTGTAAAAGTGTGAGATTTAAAAAAATCCCCATTTCAAAATTCATTAGAAAAAGTAAAGCTTTTATTACACTGTTTTTGTCTAAAAATATTGTGTTGTTATTTCCTCCATAGATTGAGAATATTGATAATTTACCCCCGTGGGAATAAGTGCATAATGCAAAACTCGCCTAGTCACCCCAGTAAGTGAAGTAGAGGGTCTACTCGCCCCCACCTTGCTGTTTGTAGTGTTTTGTCGCTAAGAGCCATAATAAATTTATTTTTTGCCCTTTTATTCAAGATGGCAAAGTTTGATCATACATGCTTCTAGTCTATTGTATGTATTGTACACCCAACTCGTACACAGTCCCTTCACAGCTAAGGTGGCAAACAACTCAAAAGAGGATTTAATTTAAGCTACATTACACCTTAACTATTGAATGCTTTCAGAGACATAACTACTTAAAGTGTTTTTAACCAAAAAAATTGAAAGGGTAACTTCAGAGATCATTTTGATTGACATGGATAGCATTTTGTCTTTGCAAACTAGGATGGCAGCGGAGAATAATAACAAAATTTAACCCCATCATCTTAATTAACATTTGAAATATAATAAGGATGACTTTTACCTTATCGTTTTGAAAGGGACATTTTTTGCAACCAAAGAAGCCATATGGTTGAAATGGTATAATTGAAGCCTTGTTTTATCAACACAAGTATTTGACAGGAGTTTTTTTGTGCTCAACGTTTCAACGCCTGTTATTTCTGCAGTGCCAATATTTTTTCAAATGTTGCCATGCACACTGCCATCAAATAATTCAGAATTCTAGATGCTCTCCTTAGAGGTAATGGTGCTTGTGTAAACCCCCTCCAACCTCAGGAAAGACAAACAAGTATTGAAAAATTTCCTTCAAAAAAGGCAAATAAAATGTTTGCTACACGTCATCCTTGGTGCAGGATACTAAAAAAAAGGTAATTGGATATATCTTGGTTGCAAAGCTTTTTGAGAAGAGAACTTTTTGTTGAGCTTTTTAGTATGATGCTTCTTTGCTGTCTTCACAAACATTTTACAAACAATTCAAAGTTTATTTAATTTTGAGGACAAGGTATGTGAAATTCTTTGGTTAGTGTAGAGTATCATTCCAAGGGTATGGTCTCATTTAAAATTAGGTACAGTTGGGATTACTATAGTGGTGAAAGCAATGGGGGGAGGGGAACTTACATCCAAGGATTTAGGTAGAATAACCTTCATGATATTTCTCTCTCTATTCCCTTTTTGTTAGATCTTGAAGTGCCACAGGCAATTTTAAAGTGTTTGATTAGATAGATAGAACTTTTATTTGTCTAGCGATAAAAATCATGACAGCCAAATTTAAATGAAATATCATTCGTTTAATAAAGAAATAAATAAATAAATAAAATTTGTTGGGCTCATTGAATTTTTGTAGATTGAATTGTACTTATGTTGGAATAGATAAGTTAAGATAAAAAGTGCTCCCACGTTTGGTTGATAAATGCTGAAACTTGATTAAAGGTTTGAAAGCACATGCATGCTGGGGTGTGAAAAATAAAAGAGTCATTAGCATGCTGAAATGTAGGAGTTGTTTGATTGGTAACTAAAAATCATTAAAGACGATCAAATGTTATATTATAAAATGAACTCGGAAATTTTCCTTGGGGGCTTTTAAAATTCAAAAATTTAAGACTAAAATGAGTTTGAGTTTTGGAGGATAAAGTTAACTTGGCTATGCACATAATGCTTGCTGAAAGGGGGATATATGAATAAATAGGGGATAAAAAAAACTTTATTGAAATGAGTTCAGTGTAAATTAAAATCTCTTGGGATTGGATAAGTTTAACATTAAGAATAGAAAGATAGAGGAAAAGGCCTAATTAGGAAGATAGTGCCTGAGGTCTTATACAGCCTGGGTTCATGTAGGTGGCAAAAAACCCGGATTTCTAAGTTAATGGTCTATAGTAGACAGGTGGCCTCACCGGGGGGAAAAAACCACCGCCAAGCTGTACGGCACTTTTAACGGATATAATACTAGTATGTTATTCCAAAAGATTTGTGTTTCTTCTCTTTTTTCATCTTCTTTCATCTCCGTGGGACATTTCATGGGACATAGAGGGGGACTGCTCTCTTCAGACATATCTCAAACGTGGACTGTTTCATATCGATCCAATCAAAGGGAATGGATTCGCATATTCCCTTGGCTCTGTTGATAAAACTGTTTCTTGCCACCCTCCTTCTGCCATAGTCCACGAACGAAATTCTGTTAGGATACCTTGCGCTGAACAAGGATTGAGATGAGAGCCTCTGTACTAAGTTGATTGAAGCTTGCAAAATTGATCAATCTAACATTACCATGGCTTTCTAACATCTTGTTACATTGAATAACATCAATTAGCTGATATTCACTTTGAAAACAATACACAGGGCTTATTCACAAATAAAACTCTTCCACAGCAAGGACATCTACATCAATACTATCTAAAGGGTACTGAAAGATAGGTCAGGGTCAAAATGTTTGACCCAGGCCAGGTAAATTTTTTGCTGCTTGGTTACCATTTCTTTTTCAAAAAGTAGATCAAAGACATCTTTGAAAATAAATGTTTTTTAATGTTATTTATAGTTGCAGCATTAGGTAAATGAATTATCACAACTACAATATTTCCATTTACATATAAATGAGCTGTGTAGGTAAATACATCATTTTTTTGTTTGATATACATCATATCTTCCTCAAGATGATATACAGATAAATCTGAACACAACTTGTCAGCATTCAAAAGAAAATTTGATTAGTTATACAGAGAGATGTTAAATATAGAGTGCACATTTTCATTTTAACAAGATTTTGAAGTTTCCATTATTTGATTTGTATTTCTTTGGGTTTCACTAAAGCTTTTCCAATATAGAAATTCTTTTACATGTATTTTTTTATTTTCTCTGTATGTATTTTTTCGGGAGATTGGGACAGCCCAGAGTATTTGAAACACTTTATTTTCCTCAAAAAAATCCATATTTGAATTTTTATAAATTCTCAAATATTATTATTTCATAGTTTGAGGTACTTAAAAA
>Ga0194133_10008801_pt1 | contig 11715 bp, 10 predicted proteins | sample TA2KigOf40mmetaG_FD_155448 | JGI IMG/M metagenome (GOLD analysis project Ga0194133, IMG submission 155448) | Freshwater microbial communities from Lake Tanganyika, Tanzania - TA2015055 Kigoma Offshore 40m | ecosystem: Environmental > Aquatic > Freshwater > Lake | place: Tanzania: Lake...
TCGGATTCAAATGGAAAAAAGCTTCATTACATGGAATGTATTCTTCTCAAACTCTAATTTTAGCATGTTGTCAAATTTCTTCATCACTCAATTGCCACATATATTTCTTATATTCAGCAGTTAACCATATGGCAAATCGAGGATTCTATTAGTTTAGGTTTTATCCGCCGTAGAAGAAAAGGGCAGACACTAAACGTATTTCGCCAACTAGTCAAATATCATTTTTAACCTTGGAAACAAAAGTCCCTTGAACACTAAGCTTGGCCATTTTAGAGACGTATAAAAAATATGCTTTTTATAAACTTTCATCATTTTTCAAAAACGAATCCATGGATAGAGATGAAAGCATTTGATTGAAATGAATTGTATTCGTTCTCCCATCCATTCCCATTCTCTAGTGTTGAAACTTGTGGAGTCAAAACAGGATTCGACATTTTTGGATTTAGAAATGCTCTGATTTCATCTGGATATTTATTTGATTTATCTCACATTCAATGCAATATATCTGAGTAAGGTTGACGCTTGTTTGGAATTTTCGTGGTTTTGAGGATCGCAACTGAAAAAGTTTCTACAACATCTACAAGTGATGACTTCCGCTTTGATCCCTGGAATAGTGAACACACGCGAGGTACGGAAATTTAAAGATTACTTTCTCTAAAAATCCATTTTTTGTCGATTTTTGTGCCTGAAAAGTTTACCCAGAAGTAATTTTTTTTACAGAGCAATAAATCATACCAAGTAACTGCATCAGCTTGCAAAAATGATCAACGTTCGTCGCGACTGTCAGGATGCCTTTTACAGGTGGCTCTTTGCAAACCCAACTAACCTATTTTTGTGCAGGAGATAATTTAAATGTTTGATCTTAGGTACAAAATGCCTCGACTAATTGCCAAAGTGGAAGGAAAAGGAAATGGGATCAAGACAGTGATTCCAAACATGGGAGACGTTGCAAGGGCTCTTGGACGGCCACCCACTTGTAACAATTTATTTGAAATGAAAGATTTCTGCGTCTTCAATTTTTGTGTTTTCTTTTGATTAGACCCGACAAAGTACTTTGGTTGTGAGCTTGGAGCACAGACTCAGTTTGATCACAAGAACGACCGATACATTGTCAATGGATCTCATGAGGTCACCAAGTTGCAAGAACTTCTCTATAACTTTATAGACAAGTAAGAAATGACGTCTGAATCCAGGAAAACAGGATTCTGAGTTGCAAAGTCTTCCTTTTCAAATTTTAGGTTTGTCCTTTGCGAAGGGTGTGAAAATCCTGAAACCGTCTTAAAGGTGAATGCTAAAAAGGGAGTCATAAATGCGAGCTGTAAAGCTTGTGGACATAACTACATTCTGGACATGAGGCACAAACTCACAACTTTTATTCTGAAGGTAAGAAACGGCCTGATCATTACAACTACATTGACAAAAGCATGGGCAAAATGTTTTCAGAATCCACCAGACCAAGACCTAAAAGCTTCTGGAACGTCTCTGACTGAGAGGAAAGAGAAGAGGAGCAAGCGTCGCGAACAAGAGCAACAGGTATGCACTTTTAGCTCTACCAAACTCCTCAAGAATTGTTTGTCGTTACTCCGATGTATTTTTAAGGATGAAAATACCGCCGACTCAAAGACTGGAAATGGAAATACCAACTTTGACGACGATTACGACGACGACGACTGGACTACAGACGTCAGCAAGGAGGCTGTCAAACAACGTATGAAGGTATATTTGATTTTCTAAAGTGACAAAAAACACAGGGGTTTTACTACGGCTTCTTCATTAGGAGTTGACCTCAGGAGTAAAAGGGCTGGCCATGGACGAGGATGTTGAAAGAAGCGAAGGAGACCGTATCAACATTTTCCACGATTTTGTCAAGGAAAAAGTTTCTGCAGGTCCAATAACCATTACAGAAGAAAAGTCAATCTTCAGCGAAGCTGAAAGACTGGAGATCACTAATAAGGCACCCATCGTTCTCTGCGAGTTACTTTTTGATGAAAAAATTGTTGCTCAGGTAAGATATCTCTTGGCAACTAATGTATCAAAAATATGAGTATAGACGTGCCAAACCAATTTTGCAGATCAAAAAGTTTAAGAGGTTGTTCGCACGATTTACAAACGAAAACTCGAAAGCCCAAAAGTACCTAATGGGTGGCATTGAAAAAACCGTCGAAGTGAGAAAGGATGACTTGCTCCCAAAGGTAAAAGCTCTCTAAATAAATAGTGCTTTTCGGGCTGTTAATCTCCAAATCTGTTGGTCTTAGATCCCCATCATTTTGAAGGCTTTTTACGATGAGGATATTTTGGAAGAAGAGGTTTTGTTGGACTGGGGCAAGAAAGTGAGCAAAAAGTATGTCAGTAAAGAGTTATCTGAGCAGCTACACAAAAAAGCAGAGCCTTTTTTGAAATGGTATTTTAATTCATTTGTTAAAAGCAAAATTTATGCTTAGTTAGACTAACTTAAATTTGTGCAGGCTGAAAGAAGCGGAGGAGGAGAGCGATGAGGAAAGTGACAATGAAGTAGTGCTAGAGTTTGATGAACGTGCAAAAATATCTACCATTCAGCAGAAGGTCGTTGCCTCAATTTTGAAATAACTTCTCTCTGGTCTTTAATGGGAAATATTCGTTTTAGGTTGTTGAAGTTAATCCTTCAAACGGGGGAAACCAGACCAGAAGCAGCTCCGAGGCTCCTGAGTCAGCAATAGCCGATGAAGATGACATCGACATTGATGACATTTAGATAAGGCACTTCCTTTCGACCTCGCAATGTCATGTATTACTTACTGTACCATCTGACTGATATAGTTATTTCCTTTGTGCTAGACGAATAACTGCCCAGAATTCATGAAACTTCAAAATGATCTGAAAGGGTTGTCTGAGGGTCCTTGAAAGGATTATATTTTCGTAAACATAATGCAAAGTAGTCTTTTTTGTTTTGTAATCATGGACTCGTATGCTATGCCACACACGTACTTTTTAAGATTTGGCTCTGTACCTTAATTTTTGTTAATATATCTTTTGTCATTTCCATCTTTTAATGTGCAACTTAGGGGGCGTTTAACATTGAAATCTCAAGAATAATTTGTATTCATGGCAACTTATCAAAAGGTAGAATACAAGTTCATAGTTCTGGAATACCCCTGGAACGGGCGCGTAATTTAAAAAACCCATGCATTGGCCTCGCAGCATCCTCAAACCAAAAGCTTGTCAGAGATTATTTTAAAATTAAGTCGTTGAGATTAAACACTTTCATTTATATTTAACTGTTATTATCGAGAATGTTACTCAGGTTTTGATGACAGTATTGTAGACTTAACAAGTTAAGAGTCACTGGTTTAAAATTTTCTTATTCACGAGTTTTCTTTGTTTAACAAATATAACTTCCTTTTCAGATCACTTTTTTGACGGGATTTTTTTATCGACAAAATAATTCAGTCAGTCTTGGCAGTTGAGGTATTACCAGAAATCGTAAGATCTGTAAGGAAACAGCATTTTTGCAAAATTTGAAATATTTTAGTGATTGAAATAAAAGAGAAAACCTGGCATTTCATCATCAAATGGATCTGCAGTATTACCATTATCAGTGTCCATCTAGAACAGATAAAAATTATTGCTTTTCTGAGATGTCTCTTGAAAAGCTAAATTTCAATACATCTTCATCACAAATTGGGGAGGATCGATCAAATTCTGCAAGGATGGCATTCGCATCTTCAAGAGTTAACATGGCCGAGGTTGTTCGTTGAAAAGTTCTGAAAAATAAACATACACTTAATCCATTTTTGATTCAATTTATTACTGTGAAGCCCCTCACCTGGTTGTAGAGTCCTCGTTCGAGAGAACATCCGACGAGGTGGGACTGTTGGCCACAAGCCATTGATTTGACGGACTGGTCGAGTCTATTGTTCCAATTTTATTTTTCAGCCAATTTACAGACCACTGCCACCTGTCAGGATCTTCAAGTAGTTTATCTTTCACAGCAACTGATTTGTTTGCAGCATTGACCTGAGGAACAAAATGTATCAAAAATCTCTTAACTTGCGTATACTATGTAGTGAAAGTCTCACCAAGGTTTTGATGCATTGGTAAGATCTACAAGAGTCTGTGCTTTGATTGCTTTTTACAATATTAAGCAAACCGTCAATATTAAGATCAGCCTTGCCCTCAATCGCAAACTGTAACCGGTCAGCTTGTAGAGGATCGGCCAGAACCTGAAAAAATATCGTCCGATTGACATTTGAAGAATAGATAAAAGATTTCGAATGGCTTTTGAGACAAAATTTCTATTCAAAGTAAATAAATTATCTTACTAAGATTTCGACAAGAAGAGTGGATAAATTTTTGAGCTCTCCAGAGGGTGCATTGTTGTACTGCTTCATTATCTCTTCAACAAGTATTTTTGAGAAAAAGGAGCAACAAAAAGAGACTTGAACAAGTGCGTCAACTACAGGACCGATTGGAACAGAAACTTCCCTAAAATCAGAGGTTAATCGAGCCAATTCAACTTTTTTAATTTTGTACTCAGGAGGACCCAACCTGCAGGCACAAACTGCTTCTCGAATGTAAAGCTTCGCAACTCTTCCGTACAGCATTGAGCTCACTGTAAGGGGCATAGGGTAGAGAGAATCAGAATGGAAGACACCTTTCAAAGGAAGACCTTCGCACATCTTTTCAGCCTTTGGAGGAGCTACAAAAAGATAATCTATTTTAACTTTTTAAACTTTAGTCTAATGTTCTGAGGAGCCCACTTACCACACGTCCTGTGCGGTGTGGTCTCGCATGCAAGAATCAAATACGCTATGGCTGAATGAAGCTCGCCCAGCTCACGACTTTGAGAAATTGACCACCGGCGAGATCGCGATTGGAGGTCATCATCATCGTCAGGATCAGGTTCAACGCCAAGAAGAAGCTTGATCATGTTGCGAAATGCATTAAGCTCAAAAAGCTGAACACACTGAGATACACCCTAATGAGAAAATTAAAAATGTTAAAAAATATGTGCACGAGCCCTGATAATATTTTTTAAGGACGCATTTTTTGATATTTAAATACCATTTTAGAGAATTTTGCAAGTATCCAGAAGAGCTGACTTGAAGATCTAATGCAGTTGCTGACATCTTTTTCGATTGAGTTGACCAGTGTGAGCATTATCTGGGAAAAATATCTCCCCCTCAAGTTAACCTGGAAGATTTGTTTTACTTTTGATATCTACCTGCTTTATGTCTTCGGCTTCAGTGTTGTCGTTGAATTTGAGATAGAAATACACTGATCGTTCAATAAGGGTGGCAAAACTTGCTCTCACTTCTCTGGCATTGCAATCTAGTAGAATTGTCCTGATATAATTTGAGCTGTTTGAAGAGATAAAGTGAAGTATCCATTCGTTAGCATCTTTGTATCGCTCCATAATATTCTCGATGTGGTTCAAAAACTTTTGCTGAAATATTTGTTTGAATTTCCTTAGTTTATTTCAAAAAGTTAGTTAAGCTTTACGACAGCCAAAATGATAAAGAGTAAATGTTTATTGAATTTTATCTTTAATTGATAGATCTACAGCTGGAGAGTTTGAAAAACGTACCTGTAGGTCTTCATTACGTCTTCTAATATGGAAAAAGCTGTTGAGTAAAAAGTGTACAGCCAGACGTATCGATTCAGTTGCCTAAAAAATTAGAATAAGTTTATACCATTCTTGTGGCTTTTGCAAACTGTGAAGAAATACCGTAACAGAAGTATTCATTTTGTGCTTTTCATTGCAGGATGTCTGCATCGGAGAGTCAAAAAGAGCTTTGCTCTGAACATTATTGGTTCTGTTCACGTTGACGAGGTTGAAAATGAAGTCATAGTAATCATTACAAAAGACATCACGGCTTTGAAGAAAACGAAGATTTTCCTCCTAAAAAAGCTGCTGCATTTAAAATATTTCTTACAGAAATTTCCCAAGTTTTGCAGCATACTTGGATTCCCCTCTCAATTGCAGCCGGCATCCTGCTTGAGAATAAGCTCTTTTTCTCACTTTTCTCAACAAGATCGGTTAACTCTGATAAGCTCTCCTTTGGTGCTAGTGATTCAGTAAGGCTAAATTAAAAAGATTAAATCATAATTGAAGCTGTGTAAAAATGATTTGGACTCGCAATCATCACAAAACAAAGTAAAAGCTATATTTGAATTCACAATCTCACATTTGAGCTAACCTTGTAGGTCCAGCAGGCATGGAAATCTTTCGCTGAGCTGAGGAACCACCGCGTTGGAACTGTTGTGAGTGAGAAAAACTTCGTCGAGTAGTTCGAGATGGCTTCCTTTCAACTCTGAAAGATTTTGTTAAATGAGAAATAAAGATTTGGGCACGGGGTTTGGCTGTAATTTTTACTTTGATTCGTAGAATAACATGTAGGCATTCCAATATCTTGTTCTCTCTTCTGGCATTGAGGATCCCATTCCTGTCTTCTTAACTTTATAGGTTCCTCCAAAACACTCGGTGCGCATTTTTTCCTCTGTCATGTCGAACTCCTCAACTGTTGTATCATTAAATTTCAGCCAACGGTCTTTTACCCGACCTCCTATACAGTTACTTTGTCTTTCCTTCAAATGAAGTCAACACTTAATTCATTTCAAAGAAATAAATCGTGTGTGAAAAAATTACCTTGATAAAGCTGTAATAGTGTCCTGCACTGGCTTGTCCACTATGAACAACAACCCCGACAAGTTCGTATGGTTGAGCAAAGTCTCCATCGCCCCTTGAAAACATGCTTGAAAACGATACTTTGCGATTTGAGGACGGCGTTTCGGGGGCATCCATGGACATTTCGCCATCATGTTTTTTGATCTGCTCAGACTGCTCTGCTCTTCGTACACCATCAGCCGTGTAAGGAGCCATATCAAGCATCCAAGGAAACTCGAAGTAATCATCGAATTTAACCGATCTACAAGAATTCAAGTAGGTTAAGCAGGGTTGAATTTTTTAAACTTTATTTGATTCCTCTAGCACCTGCTTGTTTCCCAGTCGTAATGAAATCTGTTAAGCTGAATGACAAGTGTTTGAGGAAGCTTCTTGAGATGAGTGCGAGCCATAGCTGTGCGTTTCTCTTGGCATTTTTCGCAGAAATAGGCATTCTGACCTTCCAATAATTCACCATTCACAAATTGTTGTAAGGAGTCCTAGAATTTAATTTCATAAAGTTTTTATAACTATCAAATGTTTATCAAAATCTCGTTTTTGACTTCGAACCAGCAAGTTATTTGATCTCACAGTCAGATTCAGGGCCATAAACGCCTGTTCTTTTTTGGTACGGTGAGGACATTCTTGGCAAATCTTGACTTCAGACCACATCCCTTCAAAGTGCCTGGCAAAAAGCTTGGGCTTTTTTTGGGATATGAGGTACTCGTCTATCTGATCTACTATCTGGGTAAAAAACTCAAAGGCGTCCTATAAATTAAAAGTTTTTGAAATCAACCAATAATGAAAATAGAAATGAATAAACAAATTAAACCTGCTGCTCTCTGACATTTACTTGGACACCGTGAAGCTTGAAACACTTCCAGAACTTTTCAGGCACATAATGCTGTAATTTAGACTCGTAAAGGTGACCAAATACATTTTGAAGTTGGTAGAATATTGTATCTTCATCTTCATTTTCTAACTCAATACCCAGGAGCTTAAAACAAAAACACTCGTTAGTATTCCTAGAAATAGTTTAGAAATATCTTGAAGGAAAGTTTCACCAGCTCTCGGATATTTGGAACATTGTATAATTGTTGCAAGACAGAATTCATGTAACAAGTGGCACCAGCGTTTTTCAGACCCACGTAATTACATTCTGCCCTACGATCAATCGGGGGCTCATACTCAAACTCTTTGGATAAGCTCTCATTGTAACTGTGGTGCATTCTACAAAAAATTTGATTGATTTAAAATATCTTATCATCTCGAAGAGTCTCTCTGATCAAAGATTAAAATTGTCCTAAAATAACCTGATAAGCTCATCTACAACTTTCTTCATATTTTTTGCGCTCTGTCTGGCAAGTTCAACCAACAAGTCATATGCAGCAACTCTAAAAGCAAAGGTAATTTAGCAAAGCTCGGTTACTTTTGAAATGATTTTGGTAAAATATTTGACCTTGACTCTGAAGTATCACATTTTGGGTTAATGTTTCTAGTCTCCATAATATATTCGTGTGTTGAGTTGTTAAGAACTCCATCGGCTATTAAACGTGAAGAAGGAAAGAGGTAAACGTAAAGAATTTCGCCTATAAAACTTTCCCCAATTCCTCTTTTGTTGTTTCCTTCACAAAGCTGAAATAAATTATAAGCCTTATTATAACTTAATTTAGCAACAAAGTGAAACTGTTTAACTTACTAAAAGTGCTTTTGCAAGCTTCAAATGCCCTGCTATTAAGGTACAATCAACTGGGCTTTGGCATCGGGTGTAATTGTGAAGAAAATTCAATTCATCATCTAACATCTGGCTGGAGCTGATGCAAAGAATTTCCTGTGAAAAAATCTTAATGACATGGAGCAGTTGTGAGGCCTGGGGGGATAGGTTGTCTACCTGATCTTTTTTCGTCAACTCTCCAAGGAGGAAGCATCTAAGATCAAAGTATTCCATGCATTGGGCCAATATACTATGGCTTATTCCACGAGATTTGCAAGATGGCATCCAAAGAGGTACAGGTGTTTTTAAGATAATCTTTGTTAGAAACTGTCGTGGCGTGGTTAATTTAGACCCCTTTGAATCGAGATTTGAGTCACCAAACTCGAGTGATCTTGAAACTAGCCTATACAGAATTTTTCGTCCATAGAGCCTAGTGGCATTTGAAAACCTTTTCTTGTTACCTAATTTTGGCGAGCCTTTGGAACTCGGTGACAGCTCTTTTCCTTACACTCTCACTGGGTGATCCAAGAACGGTGTCTACGATGAAATCACTCACCATAGGCAGGGTATAGAAAATTGATATGTTATTGCTTCTGAGCTGAAGGCAAGTGACTAATAACTGAAGAGCCTCACTGGCAATCTAAAAAGATAAGATGTTCGCATAAGTGACAGAAATTTCAAGCCTATGAGACGAAAATTGATTCCTCACCTGACTATCCCCTGGTTGGACATGCGTTTGTTGGATACAAACTCCTAAACAATTTCAAAATTATTCAAAAGAAGAAAAATTCTTTTAGATTGGAAACGTCTTTAAGGATAAATCTTTAAAAATCCACTCTACATGTTGATAAACAAATCGGGGTTTTAGGCTCCGAGACAGTTTGAAAATACACTTTTTTCTTTAATAGGGATAGAAATTGTTTCAAATTTTACCTGGATACAGCGTTTCATTGGCACCAGATGGGCTTGCACCAGTCATGTTATCACTCCCTGTGCTGCCTGAGCTACCTGTTGAGCTCTGAGAGCTTCGGCGGCAAACATAGTATCTATAACTACTAAAAATGCTATCAAATTTAAAGCAATTCCTCTTTATTTAAGTGCCTTGGATTACTTATTCTGTTGTTCACCCTCAACCTGACTTGGAAGACCAGATGCTGCAAGTTGTAGATTTCCAGCTGCAGCAGCCCAAACAATTCTCATCAGACAAGAAAGCACATCCGTAAACTCAATTTCTGACATCGTCTAAAAGTTATTCAAAAAATGAAAAATCCCAAAATACTATGACAAATAAGCCTTTCTGTCTTTACTTGGACAACTCTGGAGGAGGAAACCATTAATGGGGATTTTCCGATTGATGAGATAATGGACGAGTCTAAAGCAGACTTTTTTGGTGGAGTTGGCTTAAGCAAGGGGGAAGTTAAAGGATTTGGCCTTGGCAATGGAGATTGTGGAAGTGGAAAAGTCGTATGAAGAATTCCCTCTCCGCACAGGAGATATCTTGTGAGTTGCAAAACCACTAAGTAGATTGATTGGCGAATGTCGGCATCAACATCATGAGGCAGAGCATCGTGGTGGAAAATATTGAGTATCACAGTCTAAGAAAAGTTGAGAAGAATTTTTTTGGCTCACCATTAACCTTAATTTTAAATTACCAATCCATCAGCCTCGAGAAAGTCGTTCGAAAACTTTGTGATTGGATCATATTTGGTCGGCATGAGCCTAGCAGATAAAACTTCAAGGTTGTAAAGAACTCTAAAAGCAGACATTCCCTTTCCTGAGGAATTGTAAAGCTCAGCAAGCTGTGCCTTCACATCCCCAGAATTTTTTAAGCCAACACAAGTTTTTCTGCAACGGGAAAACCAGATTTAAAAATTATCATAATTATTCAATTCTTTTACTATCTACCTCGGACTGAGCTTTGGGCTTGCATCAGCAGACGCTACTGGTGGTTCATTTGAATGATAACTTATTGAATCAAGGACGTCAACGACGTTGGGATCGGTTGGAATTCTAAAAAAAGACCGACCGTTAAAAAGCTGGCATCTCCGTAAACAACCTCCATTGGCTTTAATTTAAACACAGCGAGATTGAAATGAGAAAAAAGTTAAAAGTTTATCTGATTAATTTCTTGATTACAAGTGAATAAGCCTCCGTATCCCGTGAAGCACTCTGTTATCCTTCAGATTTGAAAGTTTGTAGAGCATAGCGAAGATCTTTCCTCCTGTAGCCATCACTACTCCAGGAAGTAATTTTTCCTAGATAATTCAATTTTTAACTTGAACAATTTCAAATAAATCTAAGCAGCTTTATCTTTATACCAATCTTTGTAAATAGATGTCTTAAATAATGCTTAATCAAACTTAATTCATTGCTCTCAAAACACTATCTCCCACTTAATTTCCTTGAACATAAAGGGGAGACCCACAAAATAAAAAAGTCACCTGCTCATTCGGAACTGATGATATTTCATTCTTAGAAGTTGAAGCCTCAGTTCTGCTGTCCTTGGAAGTTTCATCGTAAACTGAAAATTAAAAAAAGTACTTGAATGAACATCTACGACATAGGGCTAAAATAGAAATGAACAAATTCAACTCATACTTTCAACAAGAGGCATAGATGAAGACGAGGCAGTTGTTCCAGTGCCTGTTGATTTCACTACCCATGTCTGCCCCTCATTACTTCCGATAAAGCCAACCTGAAAAGGATAGATCGGCAAAGTTTTTCTAAAATTGATCTCCGTGGCGATAAATTGCGACAACTCTTTATAGTGATGTGCAACGTCGTAGTTTACCAAAAATCTGTCTTTTTCATGTCCTATGTTTACGTTGTCAACTTGAATAGAAAATTGGTCAACTTGCAGTTTAAGCCAATCGCCAACTCTTGATTTCAGGTCGCATACCAGTTCATTTGTGTGACTCTAATAAAAAAATAATGAATTTCTAAATCTTTTTATGACAGGAACAATCAATATTTGATTCGAACCTCAAATTCGGATTCTTCCTTGCGGTTTTCATAAATGACTTTTACTTTTAGAGGACGACCTCGAAAAGTCTCTGCATGCGGAGGTAGATTCCTCTGACAAGAATATGAGGCCTCTATTGTGGAAACATATCTCTCAGCCAGAAGCAACAGTCTGCTGATTCTCAACATTTGTAATCTTGAATTGAATTGAAAAAAGTTATGGCAAATGAAATGAGTTGAATGAAAGAAAAACATTACTTTGTTTCATCTTCTTGGCCGTTTTCTTGGAAAACTGAAGACGACAAGTCTGTTGAGTTAGTTTTTGGAAAAGAGTCAATACGTTCTCCACCAACACTCATCTTTAATTTTTTTTTACTTAAACAAAATGTATTTTTGCAAA
>Ga0194133_10008805_pt1 | contig 11711 bp, 9 predicted proteins | sample TA2KigOf40mmetaG_FD_155448 | JGI IMG/M metagenome (GOLD analysis project Ga0194133, IMG submission 155448) | Freshwater microbial communities from Lake Tanganyika, Tanzania - TA2015055 Kigoma Offshore 40m | ecosystem: Environmental > Aquatic > Freshwater > Lake | place: Tanzania: Lake Tanganyika...
CGCACTGTACCAGACGCCTCTTCACCACCAATCAAACGCACATCGGCTTTGTCACCGACTTTCACACCAGCCAAGCGGCGTTCCGAAATTTCGACGACCGCCAACATCGGATCAAGCGACATGACTTCAGCGACAGGCGCACCAGGCTGCAAGCTTTGACCCAAAGTTGCCGGCACTTCATTGATGATGCCTGACACAGGTGCCAGAACTGTTCCGCGATCGCGCTCTGCTTGAGCGGCCGCCAATTGCGCTTGTGCCGCCTTCAGATCCGCTTCGAATTGCGCAATACCAAGCTTGGCAAGATTGCCGCTTTCAACAAGCACGCGCTTGGCTTCATATTCTTTTTGACGTTGTTCAACACGCGCTTGCGCTTGCAGCACATTTGACTCGCGCGCTTCATCGGAGAGCACAGCGATCACATCACCCTGCTTCACGACCGAGCCACGACGCACTGTCAATTCCGTCACAACGCCGCTCGTGCGAGCAATCGCCATTGTGCGGACATCTGCTTCGGTGCGGCCCGACAAAGTAAGCTTGCGCGAACGCGGTTCAACAGACGCTGACAAAACCGAAACTTGGAATGGCTTTGTCTCCACCACTTTCGTATTGACGGGCGGCGCTTCCTTTTTTGTCAAAGCACCTGACGCAATCCAGACGATTGCGCCAACAACAAGAAGGATGGCGGTGATGCGGCTCCATAGCATAGTCAGTTTCCTAGCGAGAATTTATATTGTTAAGGGCAGAACAGGGGTGAAGTAACACAGCACCGCACAAAACAGCACCGATCAAATCAAGAAGAGTGGCGACTTCGGTTTCACTTTCAAAACCGGGATCAAGCGCCCGGCGGCGGATGAGCCCATCGGAGAGGGTCAGAATCAAACGCGCCACCGCATCGAGATCAATTGAGTGATCGATTTCACCTTTAGATCGCGCTTTCTCGCATACGGCAATGATGCCGCGCCGGACTTCCGCTTGAACGCCTCCCATGACATCGGCAATCGCAGGATTGCGAGCGGCTTCGCTCCAGATTTCGAGCGTAAGAACGGCTTTTTCTCTCGGTTTTTCAATAAAATGGTGGCGACCTAAAGAACGGAACGCCCCCATCAAATCAACCGTATCCACTAAAGCTGCAAAATCACCGGCGATTTCGGCCCGATCCCGCTCAATGAGAGCGAGAATCAACGCGTCTTTTGACGGAAAATAGCGATAAAGATTGCCCGGAACCATGCCAGCTTCGCCCGCAACATCCTGCATCGTCGTCCGGTGGAAGCCGGAACGGGTAAAACAGGTCTCCGCCGCATCAAGGATCTGCGGGCGACGGTCCAAATAACGGGGGGCACGGGCAAGGGACATGGCTCAACGCAATTAGTGAATGAACGTTCATTCGTCAATTAACCAGCGGTTGTGGTCACGTAAGCGTTTTGCGCGCTATCCGAAGGCGCGGGACAGGTCTAGCTTGGCCTGACCCCATCGGGAGAGGGTCCCCCTTCCCCCTTTGTCGGAGACGCGTCCATGCGGTGGTTACTCGAACTTGGGCAGATCGCCGGAACAGCGGTCAGGGTCCATGTCACATTTCTCCTATTCCTCGCCTTTATTGGCATCCTTGTTTATCGCGCCACTGGGCCGGCTGCAGCATGGGACACGCTCGCTTTCATCATTTTAATTTTCATTTGTGTTGTTGCACATGAATTTGGTCATATGATCATGGCGCGCCGCTTTGGTGCGAGGACGCGTGATGTAACACTTTTCCCGATTGGTGGCGTCGCGAATATTGAACGCATACCGGAAAAGCCCAGCCAAGAAATCTTTGTTGCACTTGCGGGTCCATTGGTAAATCTCGTGATCGCGTTCGGACTCATGCTGTGGCTTGGCCGCTCTTTGACCAATGAAGATTTCAGCGCCATGGGTAATGCTGAAACAAGTCTCGCGCTTTGCATCACGGCAACCAATCTCATGCTAATGACTTTTAATTTAATTCCCGCTTTCCCGATGGATGGCGGTCGTGTGCTGCGCGCGCTCCTCGCTCTCAAATGGAGTCGGGCCCGTGCGACGAAAATCGCTGCGGGCATTGGACAGATTTTCGCTTTTGCACTTGGCTTTTTGGGCCTGTTTGGAAACCCATTTTTGATCATCATCGCGGCGTTTATCTTTATTGCTGCAGGCGCTGAAGCAGACGCCGCTGCGTTGCATGACAGCGCGCGTGATCTCACTGTCGGCGAAGCCATGCTGACGGAATATTCAACTTTTCACCCGTCGGATACGATTAGAACAAGTGTTGAAAAACTCATTCAGCCAAGCGACGAAATTTTTCCGGTGATCGATGAAACGGGTCGTGCCTTCGGCTTTGTCACAAGACTTGCATTGCTCGAAGCTTTGTCCAATCAAACGGATATGATACCCGTGTCGTCTCTGATGACGCCCTTTGAGATCACAATCAGACAAGATGATAATCTCGAAAAAGTACTCTCACGCTTCGAGACTGAAGAACAACCTGCCTTCATTGTTGGTGAACCGGATGGACACGCGATCGGATTGTTGACACGCGCATCTTTGGCACAAGCGATTTTGGTTCATACCGCACGGCCCGGCTGGCACAGTCATCGCGACCGTTTAATCGCCGCGAGTTTACCGGGACTGAAAAAGCGTTCGTGGTAAATCAACCGCGTCCAACGAGTGGCATTTTCGTTGCCATCACCGTCAAAGTAAGCACATTCGCATCAAGCGGTAAGCTTGCCATATAGACCACCGATTGCGCGACATAGGCAACATTCATGGTCGGCTCCGCTCGAATTTGTAGATCCGCTTGCAGCACACCTGAATTCATTTTTGACGTCATATCCGTTACCGCATTACCAATATCAATTTGTCCGCAAGCAATATCGTATTTACGGCCATCAAGTGCGGTTGATTTCGTTAACCCCGTAATCGCGTGTTTGGTTGCGGTATAGGGCGCAGAATTCGGACGCGGCGTTTGTGATGAGATTGAACCGTTATTGATGATGCGGCCACCGCGCGGATTTTGATCTTTCATGATCCGAAACGCTTCTTGTGTGCACAAGAAAGCTGAGGTGAGATTGGCATTCAAAACCGTCTGCCATTGCTCGAAGGTCAAATCTTCCAGATTGATTGGCGGCGCATTAGAGCCTGCATTGTTGAACAAGACATCAAGCCGCCCAAAGCGTTTTTTTGTTTTGGCAAATAAATTTGCAACGGCCTTCGGATCTCCAAGATCGGTCGAAACCGCAAGCGTCGGCACATCATAATAAGCCCCAAGTTTCGCTGTTTCATAAAGCGCATCTTGACGGCGACCCGCCAAGACAACGCTATAACCTTCTTTCATCATCGCGAGTGTCACGGCCCGACCAATGCCGGAACCCGCACCCGTGATCATTGCAATTTTACCTTGCCCACTCATTCGTCAATCCGTTCTTCTCGAGAGCCTGTTAAATTCATCACGCTGCCAGTCGCGACAAGGCGCGACTGAAGCGATCAAAGATATCATCGATTTGCTTTTCGGTGATAATCAAGGGCGGGCATAATGCGATGATGTCACCAATCGCACGAATGATCAGACCTTCTTCATGACAAAGCTCTGAAAGCTTCAATCCAGTTGCACCGGGCTTTTCAAACGCTGCCTTTGTCTTTTTATCAGCAACAAGCTCCATCGCGCCAATCAACCCAACACCGCGCGTTTCGCCGACAAGCGGATGATCTTTGAATGAGTGTAGCCGTTCAAGGAAGCGCGGGCTTAATTGCGGGACGCGCTGCATCAAACCACGTTCTTCGATGATATCGAGATTTTCATTCGCAACAGCCATCGCGAGCGGATGGCCTGATGCCGTGAAACCATGGCCAAAGACGCCAATCTTGGCCGTGTTATCTGCGATCACATTATAGATTTCATTGGTGAAGACGATGGCTGCCAATGGCACGTAAGAGGATGTGATCTGTTTCGAACACACCATGATATCCGGCTCGATGCCATAGGTCGTCGAGCCCCATGTTGTGCCTGTGCGACCAAAGCCATTAATCACTTCGTCAGTAATCACAAGCACATCATATTTGCGGCACACGGCTTGAATTTTCGGCCAATAGGTACGCGGGGGCACAAACACACCGCCTGCACCCATCACAGGCTCGCCGATAAAGGCAGCGACGGTTTCCGGACCCTCCGCCAGAATTTTATCTTCTAATTCTTTGGCAAGGCGCGTGGCAAAATCTTCTTCGCTCTCACCCGGTTCTGCATAACGCCAATGATGGGCGCAGCCTACATGTTTGAATTGAGGGAAAGGCACATCGAAATCACGATGATTATTCGGCAATCCCGTCAAGCTCGCAGAAACCAATGTAATGCCGTGATAGGCTTTGATGCGCGAGATGATTTTTTTCTTCTGCGGACGGCCCAGCGCGTTGTTATAATACCACACCATTTTCACAACGGTGTCATTCGCCTCAGAGCCCGAATTGGTGAAATGCGCTTTGCCCATTTTGCCAGGCGCCATTTTCACCATGCGCTCGGCAAGCGCGATCACTTGCGGATGAGATTTATGAGAGAAGGAATGATAATAAGGAAGCTCGCTCATTTGTTTAGCAGCGGCCTTTGCCAGACGCTCTTCACCAAAGCCAACGGCGACACTCCAAAGGCCTGCCATCGCTTCGATATATTCTTTACCCGCATCATCATAAACATGGATGCCTTTGCCATGCGTGATGATCATCGGACCGACTTGTTCGTGACGGCGCGCATTGGTGACAGGATGAAAATAAAATTCGATATCGCGTGCGGCGAGTGAATTTGGATTGGCGGTCATTATCGACTCCAGAGCGGGAAAAAGGACAGCACGATAGCGTGCCACGCCGCTAAAGAAAACCGCCGAGTCCTGCAGGAATAATCAGGCCGCCGTGCCAAACCGACGCAGCAACCGCAAAAATCCGCCGGCAATCAAGCCCCAAAAGGCACCGCCAATGCCGAAGAGGGTCAATCCGGACGCGGCAACCGTGTCCTGCAGGAATAATCAGGCCGCCGTGCCAAACCGACGCAGCAACCGCAAAAATCCGCCGGCAATCAAGCCCCAAAAGGCACCGCCAATGCCGAAGAGGGTCAATCCGGACGCGGCAACAAGAAATGTAACGACAGCCGCTTCACGCTCCGATGCATCTTGAACAGCCGCCATAAGCGCACCGCCAAAAGCCCCAATGAGAGCGAGCCCCGCCACTGCTTCAATCAAAACCGGTGGCGAAACCGCAATCAGAGCGGTAGCGCCGCCCGCCAAAAGACCAAAAATGATGTAAACCACACCAGCGGTAACGCCCGCCACATAGCGTTTTTGCGGATCAGGGTGGCAGTCCGGCCCCGCGCAAATTACGGCTGTGATGGCCGCAAGATTAACTGCATGGCCGCCAAAGGGCGTTGCAAGCAGGGACAACACGCCGGTAACTGTGAAGAGCGGTCCGGGTTCGGGTCGGTAATCATGCGCCGCCAAAACCGCAATTCCTGGAATATTTTGTGAGGCCATTGTGACGATGAACAAAGGCAAAGCGATACTGATCATTGCTGGCAACGAGAAGTGCGGTTCGATCAATACCGGTTGCGGTATGAGCGACGCCAAACTCAACGACGGCGCTGTGCCCGTCAAATAAAGACTGATCATCAAAATGATAACAGAGGCGGGAACCGCAAATACGCGTTTAAAACGCGCAACAACAGCCCACACCACAATAATCGATAACGCAGCCATTGGCATCTGCGCGACGGCCGTAACGGGCGCCACACACAGATGAAGCAAAATGCCTGCAAGCATCGCATTCGCCAATGCCGGAGGGATTGCATTCACCGCGCGACCCAAAGGTTTCCAGAGACCCGCGATCACCAATAACAATGAAGACAAAAGAAACGCACCAACAGCGGTTGAGAATCCCCCCGGCAACAGGCCCGTTGTGGCCAATAATGCAGCTCCCGGTGTTGACCAGGCCACGCTCACGGGCATACGTGTTTTCAGGCTTAAGATGATTCCGCCAAGACCCATCGCAATGGATAATGCCATCAAACCGGAGGCGGCTTCGGCCTCGCTCGCACCGACCGCTTTTAAACCGTGCACAACCACCGCAAACGAACTGGCAAAGCCAACAAAGGCCGCGAGCAGCCCAGCAATGACAGCGTGAAATGGAAACGAAAATTCATGATGAGTGCGATCATCATGAGCGAGAGACGAAGAACTATCAGCGTTCATTAGAAGAGACATTTCGGGAGAGAAATCACAGATTTCCCTCTCGCATATGAGGAGCATAATTGTCGAGAGGCGAAAGAGCGTGTGATCCGCAGTTCTGCTGACCTCGCGACTGATCCTTATCAACGTCAAGTTTAACCACATGGTCCATGGATTGATCCCCTTAACCGGTGATCTTCCGATCTTCAGGAGCTTCTCGATGTACTCTTTTTCAAAACTGCGCCGCGCCGCTCTCATCGCGCTTGTTCTTGTGCCCTCATTTGCATTCGCGCCCGCTCACGCCAAAGACGAAGAGTGGGGTCCGGGGCATGCCATGATGTGGGGTGGACCCACGCGTTATTGGTTTGGTTGGGGTCAATCAGAACTTTACTGCGGCGGCGCTGGCACAAAAAATATCGACCGCTTCACTCGAATCCGGTGTCAGGAAAATTTCGGGCGTTACGGGGATAACAAATTTCATTACCATCAAGGCTCGTGTTCAAGCCGGTGATGTAAAACAGAAAATTCAGGACGCGTTGAAACGTTCGGCTGAAATGGAGGCCAATGCGATCCGCATCACGGTCACGGACTCAGGCGTTCGCCTCGAGGGGAGAGTCAATGATTGGCGTGAGCGCGAAATCGTTGAAAAGGCCGCCTGTAGTGTTCCCGGCGTGATGGCTGTTGATGATCGTTTGACGGTCTAAGCGCAAAGCGCTCTGGACCTTTAAGTCGTGCATCCCTTACAAAATTGACAAAGAACGGTCGTGGCGATTAACGTCACGCTGTCATGTCGAATATCGCCTCGCTTCATTCACATCATCAGGCTCCCGAACCTGGGGGGCGCCCGATGCCGCGCCCTTTCGATGCGGATTGGATTGATGAGATCCGTGTCAATCTCTCCGCTGTTGAGCGTCGAACGGCAACTTTACCCGCAAGACGCAGCGTGAAAAAGGACGCTCAGGCGGCATGGCTTTTAAAAGCCGTCACATGCATCGATCTTACCACACTCAATGGCGATGATACGGAGGGTCGCGTGCGGCGGCTTTGCGCAAAGGCACGACGTCCCATTAGTGAAGATCTACTTGAAGCGCTTGGCATGGGTGATCAGAAGATCACAACGGGCGCCATCTGCGTCTATCATCGCTTTGTAGCCGTGGCCGTTGATGCGTTGAAAGGTTCAGGTATTCCGGTGGCCGCTGTTTCGACGGGCTTTTCGGCAGGCCTTGTGCCGCATGATGTAAAATTGCGTGAAATTGAAGCGTCAGTGAAAGATGGCGCACAAGAAATCGATATCGTCGTTACACGCGAATATGTTCTGACGGGCAATTGGAAAGCGCTTTACGATGAGATGCGCGATTTTCGTCAGGCCTGCGGCGACGCCCATGTCAAAGCCATTCTAGCAACCGGCGATATCAAAACGATGAAGAATATCGCCAAAGCCTCGATGGTATGCATGATGGCGGGCGCGGATTTTATCAAAACATCGACCGGCAAAGAAACGAGTAATGCCACTTTGCCTGTCTCGCTCGTGATGCTGCGGATGATCCGCGATTATTATGAGCGCACCGGCCATAAAATCGGCTTCAAACCGGCGGGCGGCATATCGGCGGCAAAAGATGTTTTGAATTATCAGATTTTGATGAAAGAAGAATTGGGTCGCCCCTGGCTTGAACCCTCTTTATTCCGTGTCGGCGCATCAAGTCTTTTGGCCGATATTGAGCGACAACTCGAACATCACATCACAGGTCGTTACTCGGCCTATAATCGTCACCCAATCGGATAAGAGAATGAGCGTCGCGCATTATTTCGAGACCATGGATTACGGCACCGCACCGGAAGCGAATTCCGAAGCACGCGCATGGCTTGAAAAACACAATCATCGTTTTGGACATTTTATTGATGGACGCTTTGTTGCGTCTTCTTCAAAAGCAACTTTTGAAAACAAAGAACCTGCAAGTGGCAAAACTCTGGCGTCGATTGCCAAAGGAACCAAAGCAGACATCGCCAAAGCAGTGGCGGCAGCAAAATCCGCTCAGCCAAAATGGGCGAAGCTTGGCGGCGCCGCGCGTGCCCGTCATCTTTATGCCTTGGCCCGTATGGTGCAACGCCACGCGCGTTTATTCGCGGTGCTTGAGGCGCTTGATAATGGAAAGCCTATCCGTGAGACGCGCGACATTGATGTTCCGCTTGTCGCGCGGCATTTTTATCATCATGCCGGCTGGGCTCAGGTGATGGATCGCGAATTTCCAGATCACGAATCTGTTGGTGTTGCAGGGCAAATTATCCCGTGGAACTTTCCATTGTTAATGCTCGCGTGGAAAGTCGCACCCGCACTTGCTTTCGGCAATACGGTGGTTGTGAAGCCTGCAGAATTCACGCCGCTCACTGCCTTGCTCTTTGCCGAACTTGCCCATCAAGCGGGTTTACCGAAAGGCGTACTCAACATCGTCACCGGCGATGGGGAAACAGGTGCTGCGCTTGTTGATGCCCCTGTCGATAAAATTGCCTTTACAGGATCGACAGAAGTCGGCCGCATCATTCGCGCAAAAACCGCAGGCAGTGGCAAGAAACTGACTTTGGAGCTTGGCGGCAAGTCGCCCTTTATCGTTTTTGATGATGCGGATCTTGATTGCGCCGTCGAAGGGGTAATCGACGCGATCTATTTCAATCAAGGTCAAGTCTGTTGCGCCGGCTCGCGTCTCTTGGTGCAAGAAGGTATTGCGGCACGTTTCATTGAGAAACTTAAAACACGCATGACGCATTTACGCGTCGGTGATCCGCTTGATAAAAGCATTGATATCGGCGCGATCATAGATCCAGTACAACGAACACGGATTGAAGCGCTTGTAAAAAAGGGCGTAAGCGAGGGCGCTTTACTCTTTCAACCTGATTGCAAACTCCCGAAATCAGGCTGTTTCTATCCCCCGACCTTGCTCACCAATGTTGCGCCTGCTTTTACGGTGGCAATTGAAGAAATCTTCGGCCCTGTGCTCGTAACGATGACTTTCCGCACTCCCAATGAAGCGGTCGCTCTCGCCAATAATACTCGCTATGGCCTTGCCGCGAGTGTATGGAGCGAAACGCTTTCCCTCGCCCTTGATATTGCACCAAAACTTAAAAGCGGCGTGGTTTGGGTCAATGCGACCAATCTATTTGATGCCTCGGTTGGTTTTGGCGGTTATCGCGAGTCAGGTTTTGGCCGTGAAGGTGGACGCGAAGGCGCGCTCGCTTATTTGAAGCTCAAAAACCACGCGAAACGAAAATTAAGGAAAGCGGGAGCCCCTCTTCCAGAAGTCACAAGCTTAAATCCACCCAATGATGCATTGGCGATTGATCGTACAGCGAAACTCTTCATTGGCGGCAAGCAAGTGAGACCTGATGGCAATTATTCGCACGTTGTTCTCTCAATGAAGGGAAAATGGCTCGGCGAAGTCGGGGAAGGCAATCGCAAAGATATTCGCAATGCAGTGGCAGCTGCACGGACGGCGGAAGCTTGGTCGAAAGCGACGACGCATAATCGCGCGCAGATCCTTTATTACTTGGCTGAAAATCTTTCTGCACGCGCGAGTGAATTTGCAAACCGTATTGCGGCATCGAGTGGTGTTACAACCTCGGTGGCAAAACGCGAGGTTCAGGCATCCATTGAACGGCTTTTCACTTATGGTGCCTATGCCGATAAATTTGAAGGCGCTGTTCATCAACCGCCACTTCGTGGCGTGGCGCTCGCAATGAAAGAAGCAATCGGTGTCGTCGGTGTCATTTGCCCCGATGAGGCGCCTCTTCTTTCATTGATTAGCCTTGCTGCTCCCTTGATCGCGATGGGTAACCGGATCATTCTTGTGCCGAGCGAGCGGTCACCTCTGATCGCCACAGATTTCTATCAGGTGATTGAGACGTCAGATATACCCGCCGGTGTCTTCAATATCGTGACCGGCTCATCACACACACTTGCAAAAACGCTTGCTGAACATGATGATGTCGATGCGATTTGGGCTTTTGGCGACAAAAAGCTTTCAACCTTTGTTGAAGGCTCATCGATTGGAAATCTTAAACGCACTTTTGTTGATGATGGCTATGTCACCGACTGGTATGATTCAAAAAACGCAGAGGGGCTGCAATGGCTTGACCATGCAGTCGAGATTAAAAATATCTGGATCCCCTATGGGGAATAAATAAAAAAACTCTCGGGAGATAAACGATGCTCAAGAATATTAATCCGCTTTTAAATGCTGATGTGCTTTATGCACTGAGAGCCATGGGTCATGGCGATGATCTCGTTATTGCTGACACAAATTTTCCGTCAGACTCGGTAGCACGTGATACCAAACTTAGTAAATTGTTGCGAATTGATAATACGACCGCCGCTGAATCGGTTCGCGCGATTCTCTCCGTGATGCCGCTTGATACATTCGTAGATCACGCGGCGCACCGCATGGAGATTGTCGGCTCGCCGAATGAAATTCCGAAAGTACAGCAAGAAGTTCAGAAAGAAATTGATCGCGCGGAAAAGAAATCCATGCCCATGGGAACCATTGAACGCATGGCTTTTTACGAGCGCGCAAAAAAATCCTATTGCGTGATTCAAACTGGCGAAACGCGTTTCTACGGCTGCTTTATTTTCAAAAAAGGCGTCATTCCACCAAAGCGCTCGTAAAGCCTCAAAGGGCGTACCGGTCAAGCGACTCGAAAACCGGGGTGCTGGTCTCAAGTTTTGTGAAGATCACGCCTTTATCCACCAGGCCGCTGACTTCATTGAGGGGCTTGAGACCGGTAAGCCCGCTTCGCCAAATTTCCGCTCAGGCCTCGCTACGGATTATGTCACAAACGCTGTTCTGGCTTCCGCCAAGAGCCGCGCTTGGCATGATGTTAAAAAGGCTTAATGCACAAACTCGCGGGGAGCATCCACGGATGCTTCCCGCTTTGCCCGAATTGAGGTAAGACGCGCCTCGATCCATAGGGCACTTTTTCGACGTGACGCGTTTTTTTAACTCTCTGACCCCCGGGCAATTGGTAGGCGTTCTGGCAATTTTCCAGATTATTGTTCTCGTTACCCTGCCCTATGCATTCTCATCGGCACCGCCAATTGATGTTGTTGAAGGGTTGGTGTGGGCACCCCATTGGCTAATTGGAACTTATAAACATCCGCCCCTCCCTTCATGGATCATTGAACTCTCTGTTTTGATCACACGCGATGTGATCTTCGGACCCTTCCTCGCTTCGCAAATCAGCGTGGCGATCACTTACGGCCTTATTTTTCTTCTCGGGCGTTTATTGATGGATCCCGTTCGTGCAGCCACCGGGACAGCACTCATCGCCGCGAGTTTTTATTTTACCGTTCCAACAATTGAATTTAACCACAATGTTATTCAACTGCCACTTTGGGCCGGAACAATTTTTATCTATGCCCTTCTGCGCAAGACTCCGGCGTCGTGGTCGAAATGGGTCCTTTTTGGACTCATATGCGGTTTAGGCTTTTATGCGAAATATTCATTTGCTCTTTTGATT
>Ga0194133_10008808_pt1 | contig 11709 bp, 6 predicted proteins | sample TA2KigOf40mmetaG_FD_155448 | JGI IMG/M metagenome (GOLD analysis project Ga0194133, IMG submission 155448) | Freshwater microbial communities from Lake Tanganyika, Tanzania - TA2015055 Kigoma Offshore 40m | ecosystem: Environmental > Aquatic > Freshwater > Lake | place: Tanzania: Lake Tanganyika...
ACTTGTGCCATTTTGGGATTTACAGTGTTTTCAGGTAAAGTACACCTGCATACATATTGCATACATTAAACCAAAAATAATATCTAGTTTCGTAGTGGGATGCACTTTGTTTTGATATGAAGGTTTTTGTTAATGAAGCCCTGCCATTAGCAGTTTGTTTAGTCCTCGTTAGACTCATTTTGGATATTCTTAAACAAATCCAAAAACGAGTAATAATCGATTCTAAACAAATATTTTTTGAGCTAAAATTATTTGATTTGGATTACTCGGATTTGTTCATCTGTAACTATTTGGTTACTAAACGGGTAAAACGAATACCCGCCGATGCTTACTAAGCTCGTCTTTGTTACCAGCATGGATGGTGACGTATGAGTCGTCAGCATATGATGTGATGTGACAATCAGATGGTAATTTTGGCGGCAGATCTTTGCAATAGATGGCAAACAATTTTGGTCCAAGGACAGAGCCTTGGATAAATCCAACATTAATTAGCCCTGCTGCTGAATTTTGACCTTTGTATGTACCTACGTCTCTCTTTTATGCGTTAACCACCAGACCAATCTACACCAAATTTTGTGCAGACCTCCACACCGACTCAGGGTAGGTTCTTAACATAAGTATGACCCTGCCAACTTGACTCCCTGACCCTGGGGTACCCCAAACTTCAAAACCTAAACAGATCACTGTAGAAAAAACTTTGCTTTACGTAAAATGATTTAAATTTTTACAGGGCCCCAATTGGCCAGTACACATATAAAACAGAGTTTTATATACCTTTTTATCTCTGCATTATGAAAGAACTGCTGGACCAAACTTCAACAAATGTTCCAAGGGGCTTTTCTGAATGGAAAAAAGTTGAAAAATTTGGGATGTTTAGGGGAAATTTTCCAAACCCAAACCAAAGATGGTTGGACTCTCATCAAAATCCTTAGTTATTTGCCTGTGGACTTTATCCAGAAACCACGATTGATGAAGCAGGTTCTGCCAATGGGCTTTGAGTTGTAATCAAGAAAGAAAATATGATTTGGCACCCAGTTGAGGTTATTGAATCCCGGCCAGAAAAATGACTGTTTTAGTAATTTTTTTTTCTAAAAAAAGGGCATTTCAAAATTGTTAAATAAATTAGGACATACACACAAAAAATATGATTTTATGAAGTAAATATGGTTTTTCATGGCACAATTTTTTACGTGTGCCCCAAAATATCTATCAATTGCACAATTTTTGCCAAATTTGTGTCTCACTTTTCTGCCGGGATGGCTCCATGAACCTCAGAGAAGGGTTTGTTAAAAGATAAAAAAGCAATTGTGAAATAATGTTGGAGAGCTTTTGAGAGAAAGATGCTTTTAGCACTTTCAGTTACCTCAATTGCATCCAATTAAAATTAATGATGCCCCAAATTCTGGGTAGAATTACTTTTTTCTGTGAAAAAATGTTTTTTTTTTTAAAAAAAACCTCTTGCCAAACTTAGACAAACGTCATATGAAGGTATTTTTTTCACATTCAAAAGAGGCAAAAAAGACATTTCAGTATTTGAATATTTGAAATCGAAGATTCAAATGCAACAACTCAGCCTTGTTAAAACACTTTTTCTGATCTCCAAGGAATCTTTTTCATGCATGATTTGCCAACTGAAGCAACAAAAAGCTTGAGATATACTTACTTAAGTAGAGAGATTTTGCAAGACTTGTGCAACCTCTTATGTAGATCAATGAATCCCTTACTGGTCTTAAACTTTATTGGAAAGGGATCCCTGTGGCCTAACGGTATGGTACTTGACTGGGAATTCAATCTAAGGGATTGAGCTGACAGTGGTTCAATCCCAATCACTGACCTTTGACCCCGGATTGCTGAAAAAACATCAAAAAAGACCCAATTATTTCCAAATAAGGCCTGTAAAGCACCTAGTAAAAAGGTCTGGCCTTATCTGATACATTAGAAACAGAGGTCTTTTGGGCTTATCTTAATACAACAAGGACTCAAAAGATAATGAAATGATCAGTAACTTTTTGATGGACTTTACAACAAGCAACAAAGAACGGTGACGTAAGATGAATTATCATGCATTGCCGGTTCAGGATCGAGTATTATCAAGGACAGAGTGATGACTCTGAGGCTCAGTACAATATTAATGGGTTTGTTGCATATCTGATATCCGGTAATTGTATGCTTCTGAGGGACCTTCAGTGCAATTTTTGATAATGGTTTCGTTGTCGTTGCTGTTAGCGCTTAGTTATTTGCTCTGTCATGAATGTAGATAGCCCATAAGGATCTGAGTACTTTATTGCTATTTTGATACTTCATTATTTCGATCAGACAACCAATCTCTCTGTGTTAGAAACCGAAGCCCATTTGCTCACTGCTCTCTTACTTCCAGAGTTGATAAATAGGCTTGCGCGCCTAGCCATGACAAGTAGTTATTTTTCACGATTCATATAGCCGTAACATTGTGCAGGATAATGAGGTCAAAGTTTCAAGTTTGAGTATGTAGTTTTAAGTAAAGTAATTTGAGGATTTTGCTTATAGCCTTTTATTTTATAAGTATGATGTCAAAACAGCGTATGTTTGTATACTGGGTCAGTGCTATTCGCTTACAAGAGTGCATATAAGGTTTGTTCATTTGCGCTCTTAGGGATAGTCTATACATTAATAAAGTTAATGAAAAAATTGTGGGCAGTTAACTTTTATGCATCTTTTAAAGTTTTAAAAAAATTAGGGTAAAAAAATATTCTGGGATAGATTTTAATGAAAAAGGTTTTTCCCTGAGAGATTTTAGAGTTTCAAGAATTGCTATGTTTTCTCAGGCTTTGGACTTGAATTTGAATTCTTTCAAGAGACAAAAAAAAGTTTTCCAATAGACTGTTGATATTGAAATTGAGTTTCTTCTAGCTTGCTATCTGTGAAACCTTCTTCAAGTTCAATTGTTTTCAGGATGGAAAGAAAGCAGTTGGATCATTATTGAAAGCAATTATACCTACATTTTTCAAGTCAGAAAAGTTTCAAAATGGCACTAAAGAGTGCACAAAGTCTTTAATGACTGCATAAATAAGAATTTAGCTCTAGAATTTAACATTTTCTTAACTTGAAAAGCTAAGAATAACTTTGTAAGATCACTGCCATAAATCATCTGGAATATAGGACTTCTTTTTTTTCCCAAGCTACAGCAAACCTGATGATCTCAAATTATTTTTTATGTTTTGTTTCATTTCAGAATTTGCTGCTACATAAATTTAACTAACCCAAAAGGTTGTTGTAAAAATTAGTCAAAGTCACCTTTTTTTTGACAAAAAAAGTCTTTCTTGCAGTCGGTCGTTCAAAAAGTTGCAAAATTTTATTTCAGTCCATTAGTTTGCTCAGATCATTTTACAAAGAACAATTTTGAAAAAAAAATTCTTGAGCCTTTTTTGGCTTTAGGTATTAAGAGGCAAATCGTTAATGGTGTTTGAAGTAAATTGATATAAAATCTCTTTATGCTTCATGTTTGGATGTCTGATAACTTTTAACAAATCATAAGAAAAAGAAGTAATGAACTTTTCCATCCAATTAAAAGCCAATTTTCTCAAGGGGCTCTTGCAAACAAACAAACAAACGGAGGGTTGCGTTCGACCATCCCTCCAAGCGTACAAGGCGCTTATCCAAGGTATGAACCTCCTGATGCATTTCTTGCAGAGGCAAAAGAAAGGGTTGTAGATCACCCCAGGCCTTTAATAAAAATCTCAATTAATTAAGGCAAACCCTTGAGAGAAAGGAACTTACCGTTCGCTTAGAGGTATTCCAAGAAGCGTCGGGAACCAGGAGGTTCAGCCGAGCAAACACTGGATTGCTCAGTGCTACTAAGGTTTCTGAGATTGTGGTACCTCAGGCCGGGATTGAAGCCATGGGATCTGGCTGGGGATCGGAGGGTCATGGATTAGTGGGTTCAAATCCTAGCCCTGGCCATGGCACTTCCGAACAACATTTGAGCCCGGGTACAAAAAATAACAAAAAACATTTAAGCCAGGAAAGAAAGCGTCTTCATGGCATAGTTTTGCGAGAGGCTACAGCCAAAAAAATAATTCTCATTAGGGGTCGCCATGGCTGAGAGTTCATAGGCACCTAACTGAGAGCGAAGATCTAAGGTTGTCGGTTCAATCCTCAGCCGCCCATGCCAGCAATTTTTCAACCCCAGATTGCGAAAAAAGTTAACTAGGCACCCTCAGTCAGGGTAATGTTAATCTGCAGTGACCTTAGAAATGTCTATGGTGGAACTCTTATAAAGGGTTTGATCCTACATTAACATCGGATGAGTCTATACTGCACAAGATTATTATTATTATTATCGTATTAGTAAAAAATTGAGAAATCCATGGCAGAAGTTATAGTTTTGATTTGCTCAACTCTATAAAAAAATCTTAGTTGGATCAGTTTGAGGATATCCTCATTTGCCAAGATCCTATTCTCTTTTAGCAGGTAGAGCTGGCCCTTTATATTGAGGGATACAGAACATTTAATAGATAAGACAAAAGATTTTCCTCCTACATCTTTCAAACTAAGACTTTTTGTAAGTGGTACTTTTGGCTCTACCTTGGCAGGCAAACATTTGATCTCTTTTTGTTTGACATTTAATGACAGTTTCTTTGGCTTCAGATCGGATATTGATTTTCTGTTTTAAAGTTTTCTTTTTTTAATCAATTTTCACTTTGATTCCAGTATCCAACCATTCTTGGAGGAAACAGGAGCTAGGGAGTGGCAATCCAATGATGAGGAGACCAATTAATACATATAAAACTCTAACGTCTGTCCCGTCACGCAGGTGGGGTGGGGCTGTGGCAAAAACAATGCGATAAATATTTACAAAAAGGGGGTGACTAGCTCAAAAGCAAGGGACGGCTTGCCGCACAAAACTCTACTATTGATTTCATATCAATTGCGCTGATTCAGTTATTTTCATATCCCTTATTTCATGATATTTTAAAGACTAATGTTCAGATTCTTTCATATTTACCTTTAAAAGTTTCATCCACACCCTTTACATTCTGCCACAGCAACAGTTTTCTGCCAAAAAAAGAGGTCCCCTTAAGGCCATCAAACACATTAGAGACTAATTATACTATCCTGATCTTGTAAGAGAAGCACTGAACTAGTTAAGGGTTTGGATTAAAAAGGTTTGATCCGGGTCGGGTCATTTTTTTGGTGCTTGGGTCGAGTCAGGTCAGCCACCTCTGGATTTGGAAAATTTCCCCTTAAAAATACCATTTTCTCCCTTCAAGCAAATAAAAATTTCATTGGGTTGGATCAAAAAATACCCGGGTCAAAAGTATGCTCGGGTCGAGTCAGGTCAGGACCATCTCGACACTGAACTCATTAATAATAATTGTTCATTATTCATACTCTTCACACAATTAGGCTTATTCTATGGCCTTGGTAACCTGAGACAAGATGCATCCAAGATTGCAAACTGATTCTCCTTACACAATGTTGTCTCAAATTGTTGACAATTTCCAAAAGAAAGCCTCCAAATATGTGAAAATATTTATTTATACTCTTTTGATATTAGAGAAAAACATTTTTAGCTTTTAGGTTTAAACTAGTATCTTTTTTATTTACTAAAAGAAAATTATAAACATACTTTTGGGGTTTAACAAATTTGGGATTTAATAATGAAAATAGCTTACATCTAGGGGGTTTAGGAGAGTCCGCCTACTTATGAGTTTGCCTATCCCCAGTTTGCTTACCTACGTGTTCATCTGCCTACAAGTTCACTTACCTGACTAATTCGCCTACCTGCAAGTTCACCTACCCACAAGTTTGCCTACTGACTAATTCGCCTACCCACAAATTTGCCTGCCTGACTAGTTCGCCCACAGCTTGAATGACTTGAAGCGATAAGTTGTCAAACTAGTAAGGTGTGCAAACTGGTAACCTAATGTGCTAGTCAGGTATGCAAACTTGTAAGTAGGGGAACTCGAAGGAAGGCGAACTGTTCAGGTAGGAAAACTCATAGGTAGGCAAACAAGTCGGGTATACAAACTTGTAGGTGGATGAACAAGTTAGATGGACAAACTGTGGGTAGGTGAACTCGTAGGTGGATGAACTCGTCAGGAAGGTAAACTCGGGGGTGGCAAACTTGTAGGTAGGCAAACTCTCCTAGTATCCATATTTTGTTCAAGCAATGTTATAGATTTTGACATTGATCTGCTCAAAAAAATTCATTACTTTAGCATGAAATTTGCAGTGAAAATAATATTTTTCTTTACTTTTGTGACTTAGTAAAGCTAATAATTTATCAAAGAAAGGATTTTTTGGTAGGTCTTTTTGAAACAATGAAACTTTCAAATTCAGTTTACCAACAGATTCAGTCATAGAAAATAGTTTTCTGTCCTGATCATATTCAGAATCATGTGTGATTTATGAGATGCTTTGTGATGAAGTTCACAATTGAGAGAAAGCTGACGAAGAAATCTAAGGTAGATTTGGGGTTTGTACTGGAGGAAACAGGAGAGGCTAGGGCTTCAGCTCCATCAGAATCTGGAAAAAGAAATGTGTAAGTTTATTAAAAATATATAGATGTCTGGTTACCATGACTTGATGGTCAGGGCATCTGGCTGGGAGGATTGCCTCAAAAGCATAATGAATATTATTTAAATGATTCCCAGCCAGGAAGCAGTGTAACTTTTAATGATTAATTCAAAAATTTATCAGAAATGTTAAAAAGATGATCAAATTGATAGCTTTTCAAGCTTATTATAAAAGCATATTGATTTCAACATGATGTTTAAAATGTAAAAATTATAACATTTGGTTAGTAGTTGATCAAAAAATACTCAATCTTAGGGGTTAGTAAAACATACTTTTTCTTTAGAAGGCTTTTTAAATCAAGTTATAAGGAGTAGCTGCATGGTGTGAGGCATAAAGTGATGCTAAGAGAAAGTAAATTGAATCAGACACATGGGGCACACAGTTTCATGATAATCTTGTTACATCCTATCATAGCTTTCATGTAAGGAAAAAGCTTTCATAATCATACTGTACTCTCATTCGAGAAAATTTTTAAGTGAATGTGAATGCTATGAGTTTTTGCTGAATACAGTTTTCCCACCAATATCTTACCAAATTTCAAAAATTCTGAATCCCAATTTTTCCCCAAAGATCAGAATTGCACTAAAGAGCAAGAAGATACGGTATCTCTTCATCCGAGAATGAAAAGAACGAGATGAGCAACCCAGAAAGGCTGGATTAAAACTCAACAAAGAGCACTCGTGCTCCAACAAAAAGGAGATAGTTGACCAAGGCAAAGCACACACATGAAGTAGGTAAACTAACGGAACAGAGAAATGTGATTATCCAATCATCGAAAAGTAGGACAAGAACCAGTTTGACCAATGGATGTCCAGTGTTGGACAAACCAATCAAAATGAGTCCCCAGACAGTGGCATCATCTGATGTCACTTTGAGCCAATAAGGAAGGGACGACACCTGAAGAGCAAATCCACATCACACAAGGATGAGCTGTAATAATCAGCCATTGACAAGCACACCCATGACTCCAATTGAAGAGAGTGAGCTCTCCACCTCTGTGTATCCCAAGTTATCCAGTGTGGACTGAAAGCCCCAGCGAACACCATAGAGAAGCAAAGAAAGATTGAATAATGAAATCCTTGTAAAAGCCTTTCCCCCGAAGGGCCATGTATTTTAATCCATCATTTATAGAGTGCGTAAAACATTTGTCCTGAATGATAGACCCCTTGCCCTCTTCTCCGGACTTGAGTAATTCTCTGTAAAGTATATTTAAGTGGTTGCGACTAATATTATTTATATCTCACATGGAAATTATTTATTTACTGCACAATTAAAATCATCAGCTACATTGTGTCTTATTCATTTGCCAGGCGATATCAATTTCCTATAGTGGGTCGTAATTTAAGGATCCTAAGGGACTCAATCCTTACCAAACCAGGGAACTGGTTATTTTACCCTGTCAGGATCAGACGTACCAAGTAAAGAAAAGTCACTTTTTCATGTAAACTGCTCTTTTTAGCTAAATGCTTGTAAAAAATCTTTTTATTTTATGTTTCCTAATCAAATTTGATCTTGCATTCATCTTAACTCAAAAAAAGCACAATCCATTTTTACTTTCAAAAATCATTGTTAATACCAACTTTTGATTGATTTCTAGTCTAAATGTTGCTGATTGCACATATGTCTTGTCAACCAACTGATTTGATAAGAAAATTTGGTGCATGAAAAAACTTTTTTTTTTTGGTTGAAAAAATTAATTTAGAAAATTTCGTCTCTTGAGTTGATGATGTGAAAGGTTTATCGAATCGCTCGAAAGGTTTTGATGAAATGTCTAAGATTAAGAAAACTTTTAGCATTTCTTGATGCTTTCTTTGCTTGATCAAAATGAAAAGTTTTGCTCAAAATGAAAATTGAAAATATCATTTGAAAAATATTGCTTTACTCACAATTCTATGAATTTGAAATATAAGCCTAGTAGTCAAGGTATCAGGCTGAGAATTGGAGGATTGTTGGCTTGAACCCCAGCACCTCAGGGTGCATATTTATCATCCACAAGCAAAACGTGTGGAGAGTTAAATTTTTCATTTCGCTAAAATTTTGGCACGTGCTTGTAATTGGGTAAGGGGTGTAGCCCATTTGACGGTCTGTCAAGCGCCTGTATCTCCTACCACAGTTTAGAAGCGAGAAGGCTGATATTTGGCACACAGACTCCACATCTAACGCAATAAAATGAACAGATTGATTTTTTTTGAAATTATGACAGGGGCTGAGTTACAGGGTCCTTGGGGTTTCACACAGTACTATGGCATCGTTTAAAAGCCACTTGATATAATATAGGCTCTATTTTCATAAGAACAGCTGATTTGAGCCCCTGGAATCTAAATTTTGGGACCTTCAGGGGTACCTCTTTTTGCTTACTTCAAAACCAATAATAGGGATAGAGGTCCCTTTCAACTACATTGCACGAAACAAAAACTTCTCAGTAAAGCTTAATTTATGGGTGCAAATTTTTGTTACCATCTAACCCCAGCTTCATAAGGGCACCCCATCATATGCCATGCTCAAAAACAAGAGATGATAAAAAAATATGAAACATAAAATGTTTGTCAGGGTTACTTTTAAGGACATGTTTTTGGAACCTTCAACCCTCGAGCTCCTCAGGGGTACCTCTTTATGCCTACCATAAAAGCTGGGGATAGATTTATCGTATAAACAATATCACAAAACAAAAAAATTTTCAGTATGGTTAAAATGATGGTTACAAATTTTTTGTGACCCTTTGACCCCAACCTCTTAAGATTACCCCATGACGTCATGCTTTAAAATATTGAATTCCACACAAACTCTCCAGATACCCATGCTGAAGGGTTTGGGTGATGGGTCAGGTCTGCCACAGGCCAGCTAGTTGTAAAAAGTGATTCTGAGGGTTCTGCATTTTTCATCAAAAAATGCACATCTACTTAATTATTATTTTTGATGGACTCCTCATCAAAATTAACTACCTCTTTGAATGTTTAAAAGCTGAAAACATTTTCACTGTAAACTGAATTTTAAACTACAGTAGTTATATCAAATATTCCTTTTTGTGAGCTCTCCCAGGAAAATTGTATCTCTCATATAAGTTATAGCCTAGAGATAATTTTCCTTCTATGGCTAACATGGTAATTGAATTACTTGCGCTTGTTAATGAAATTATTAGTTTCATAAGCCTTTACCATCAATCAAAATTAGTAGGCTTTTTATTCAAATTGCTAAATGAATCACACCATATAATTTCTTTTTTTTCCAAGACAAACTTCATTTATCTGACAACTGATTTTCTGAAGTTGACAGCAAAAAATGAGAGAAATATAATGAAAAATCATAATCATTATGGGAAATAGAAGATGTTGAATGGAAATGTTTGTTTATGGTAAGTTTTATTGATTCTTGAACATTTACATTACATACAAAAACTAGTCACAAGACCATGAGCTGCTTGGGAAAATTCATTTTTTCATAGCCTTGCGCTGTCCAAGAAAATTTGCTTTCTCATTTTTTTTACGTTCAAACAGACACCCTGACAAACAGACACACAAAATTTACATTCCAGTCTTATGTAAATATAGATAGATGCCCTCGGGGTGGGGTCTAGGATCCTTCGCTCAGTTCAAGTCTGCCCAATCAAGTTCGCCCAATCCCAGTTCAACAGTTTGGTGGAGGGGGTTAGGAGGTTAGGGCGGATGGGAGGCTAGGCTATGGGTTGGTTAGGTTAGGTCAGCAATAAAATACTTTTTGGTCCATTGGGCAAACATGATTGGGCAAACAAGATTGGGCGAACTTGCATTGAGTGAAAGATCAAAGTATCCTTGGCGTGGCATTTCCAAAAAATGGCTTGAAACACCCTTATAACATTGAATTTAAACAAATGAGGGTATCTGTATTAACTTAAGGCTGCTTTGAGAGGAGATGTATTTCTGACCAAGTGCTTTGGCCGCAGGCATTTACTGCTACTTAGATAACAGCTTGTTTTGTGACCTCCTTTGAAGTATGGGCCAAAGTTTGCGTAAGAGTTTCCAGAAAAACTAGCGATGACCTACTCTATCAAGAACAGAATCAATGCTGAAATGTTTATTGATCGAATGGCAGTATTTTATAAAAGAAAGGCTCGGATCAGTAATGTAACCAACAGGAATGACCAAAGGGAATGGAAGCCTTAGGATGGTTAGTTCACATCTATCATCAATTTTTGCATCGTTTTAGCAAGTGTGGGAATAAAAGATAGTTTTGAGGAACTAATTTGAAATTACCTTCTAGTAAAATGTGAAGAACTGAACATTTGCATTAAAAATATTGCAATGAGTGAAATAAATGAAAATAGGTCGAATGTCACTATTGTAGAAACATGAAAGAAAATGTTTAGTGACAAAGACAAAAATAAAGCAGAATGTGTGCAACAAAGAAGTTGCAGAGCTTGTGTGCATTTTTACAGTTCGCTTTAAAATTTATGAACTCTTATAGTGTAAAATATTTTTTTTTGAAAGTGTGATATTTTTCATTGATTTTGGAAGTTTTCCTTAAAAAGTTGTCAAAACTATGTCAAAGTATTTGTCACTCACATTGGGTTGACACAGGCAAAAATAAAACAAAATTTGTACCAAAAAAGTCATTGCTGCAAGGTTCTGTGCATCCTTACAGTAAGCCAGAGAAATTATTAAAAATCATTTATGCTAGTTATTTGTGTTGAGAGATAAAAAGGTAGTAAGAGGGATTCTCTTTTCTGGAAATTTGCTCACCTAACTTTCCCTTTATTGGTCCTGTACCGTGAAAACATAACACATAGGATTGTGAAAAATGATTTTATTACCTTCGAGAAGTGCAAATCAAATGCAACACAAAAAGAGAATAGTGAATGTAGCCAGGAAGGGTTAAAACATATTGCTAGTACTTGGCAAGGTCAAAGTGACAAGTCTGAGGGGTGAAGAATACTCTTGATGCAATTGCCAAAATGTGTCTCATTTCATGGCATTTTTTACTTGCGGGTAGATTCTTACGTAATCGCAGGCAGCATCCTGTGAAGCCGTGTTACACAAAAAAGGATGGTCTCATATCAATTTTAAAGAAAAGGGTTGATGCTGTATGTGCTTAATTGGCTGTGCAGTCTAGCCAACTTGCCTATCACCTTGCCTGGTCTAGAAAAAAACCCATATCTCAGCCCCCCCGAGACAAGAT
>Ga0194133_10008809_pt1 | contig 11708 bp, 14 predicted proteins | sample TA2KigOf40mmetaG_FD_155448 | JGI IMG/M metagenome (GOLD analysis project Ga0194133, IMG submission 155448) | Freshwater microbial communities from Lake Tanganyika, Tanzania - TA2015055 Kigoma Offshore 40m | ecosystem: Environmental > Aquatic > Freshwater > Lake | place: Tanzania: Lake...
ATATCTGTGTGTCTATTGACATGTCAGGTTCTATCAGTGACGCTATGGCTAAAGATTTCTTAACAGAAATTAAAGGCATTATGGATGAGTACAAAGACTTTAAGATTAAGGTCTGGTGTTTTGATACCAAAGTGTACAACGAGCAAGACTTTGATGCTACTGGCGGTAAAGATATTGCCGAATACGTGCCCATGGGCGGTGGCGGTACTGAATTTGACTGCAATTGGGAATACATGAAAGAACACGATATCAATCCTAAGAAATTTATCATGTTCACAGACGGTTATCCCTGGAACAGCTGGGGTGATGAGGACTATTGCGATACAGTGTTCATCATTCACGGAAATACTACTATTGTTCCACCGTTTGGTTCTCATGCCTATTACGAAGAAGAAGCCGCTAACTAAATGGCATTAAAAAACGGTAAAGTAAACGTTCTTAACACGCTGGATTTGAGAAAGGTCTCTTTTCCGGCGTGTCACTTTCACTATACAATCATCCCTCGTTATAATCCAGTATTGTCAAATAACATAGACAAATGGATCTATCAAAATCTCAACAGTAGATATTATGTAGGCCAATACCTAAGTATTATAGACAATACAATGGTATATACTACTAAAATAGGCTTTGAGCAAGAAAAAGAACTTAGCTTTTTCAGACTTGCTTGTCCACATTTAGCCTAACTGATAATTAATACGTATATATAAATAACCAGGAGGTCGTATGACTGAAGAAGTTAAACAAGAACAGCAAGATCCTACACAATTAACACTAAATGATTTGGCTGCAATGAAAGGTATTATCGACATTGCCAGTTCACGGGGAACATTTAAGCCTAATGAAATGGTAATTGTAGGACAGACATACACAAAGTTAGTCACTTTCCTTGAAAGTGCAAAGAAAGCACAAGGAGAAAATTAATGAGTGAAACTCAAACGAATGGACAAGAACAGGCAACACAAGAAACTGCCAGCCAACCCGCACCCGAATTAAACATTAACGATCTGCTAAGTATGCGTGGTCTCATTGATGTTGTAACACAACGAGGTGCATTTAAGGCTGCTGAGCTTTCGGGCGTTGGCATGTTGTACGATAAGCTGAATAGATTTTTAGAGGCTGCACAGCAACAACAACCGCAACCTTCACAAGGAGAATAACATGGTTGATTTAAAACACGTTGGCAGAATTAAATCCACAGGCAGAAAAGTACTTGTTGCTTTTAGAACGCTGCCTGGAGAAAGTTTTAGTTGTCTAATAGTTCCAACTGAGAACTTACAAGATGATCAGCACAATGCATTAATTCAGTTAGTTGAATCACCGGCAGCTCAAAGTTCAAACGAATTTGCAGATGTATTAGCAAGAGCTAAATTTCCAGACGGATCAACTATGTTGCCAGCATTGCATACGCAAGGCAAATTGCTCAAAGTTCCAACTGATCAAGTTGAAATGACTCCTAACTTTCATGCAACAGTATTGTTATCTGAACTTAATCAACTCATTGCAGAACAGCTGGGTGTTGCAGTAGATGATTTAGCAGTAAAAGATCAAAACAAGGTGCCCGACAATGTTGAAGTTGTCGAAGTTGCTAAAATTCGAGATATGAATCCCGAAGCTAAGACTACATCTTCATCTGTAAACGCTGACACTCCTGAAGTAACTACATTTAGTTCTCCAGAAGAAGAAGCTAAACACTATCGCAGTCAAGCTGACAAGTTGGCCAAACAGGCCGCTGAAATGCGTAGAAAAGCCGAGGAGTTGGTTCCTACCAAAAAAGGCAAGTGAATACTGGGAAGAAACTTCCCAAAGATGTAATCGATCGCTGGCCCGAAATATTCGGAGAGGTCAATCTTAACGTTGTTCCTCTCCAATACCTCCATACGGTTAGGATTACATTTAAGAATAGTAAAATTTGGGAAATAGATTTTGAAAACGATTCAGAGCGAAATTGGGATAGCTTTGAAAAACAGATTAAAGAAATAGTGTCTCAATATGAAGACAGTATTGAAAATATCGATTTTAAAATTAACACAGAAAAGATTAAAAAAGATATAACTAAAAATACAAAAAAATTTTTAAGAAATAGAAAGTTAAAATGAAAGTACAGCTTGTTTCATATAGTAAACCAACTGAAAAATTTCTGTCACAGGGAATTGAAGATGCACAAGACCTTGTTGCATATTGTGCAAGAGTAAGCAATCCTGCTAATCAACTAAACACAGAAACAAGCGAAAAACTAATTCGTTACCTAATCAAACATGCTCACTGGAGCCCGCTTGAAATGGTTAGTGCCTGTCTTGAAATTACAACCACCAGAGATATTGCTCGACAAATACTACGTCATCGCAGTTTTAGTTTTCAAGAATTTAGTCAACGTTATGCAGATCCAACAGCTGAACTTGATGAAGCGTTTGTTCTACGTGAAGCAAGATTCCAAGATACTAAGAATCGTCAAAACAGTGTAGAATTTGACATGAATGACGAGGAACAGAAGCTATTGGCCTACGAATGGGAACGTGCTCAAAAGCGTGTTCTATTTTCAGTTAAGCAAGAGTACTCATGGGCTATCAAGAATGGCATTGCTAAAGAACAGGCTCGTGCTGTATTGCCAGAAGGTCTAACTGTTAGTCGTATGTACATGAACGGTACACTGCGTTCATGGATTCACTATATCGAACTTAGAGGTTCTAACGGAACTCAAAAAGAACATATGGAAATTGCTCATACTTGTGCTAAAGTGATTTCAGAAGTTTTCCCAATGGCTTCTACCCTATAAATATATGCATGAAAAAAATTGTTTTAGTTACAGGCGGATTCGATCCCATTCATTCAGGCCATATTGAATATTTTAGAAAAGCTAAAGAACTTGGTGACTGGTTAATTGTAGGTATTAATAGTGATGCATGGCTTACCCGTAAAAAAGGTAAGCCTTTTCTGCCTGTGTGGGAACGAGTTGCTATCCTACACGGTATTAAGTATATCGACCAAGTTGTTTTCTTTGACGACTTAGCAGACCGCGACGACAGTGCTTGTCACTTTATCAAAGAAACTCTCAAACTGTTCAAAGACAGTGAAATCATCTTTGCCAACGGCGGAGACCGCACTCGTGACAATATCCCAGAAATGTCTATCACTGATCCAAGACTGTCATTTGTATTTGGAGTCGGCGGTGAGAATAAACTAAACTCATCAAGCAAAATAATCAATGAGTACTTTGAAGAAAAAGTAGAAAGACCTTGGGGTTACTATAAAGTAATTGCAGATTATCGAGGACAACTATCGCACACTAAGATTAAAGAACTGGTAGTAATGCCGGGTAAAAAGTTAACAATGCAACGACATAGAGATAGATCAGAACTATGGCATGTTGTTAAAGGTTGGTGTAACGTAACGTTATTAAACAGCACAAACGATCCTTACCCAGATATACGTCTTGCTCAACAATCAAGTATTACTATTAAAGAAAGGCAGTGGCATCAACTGTCTAATCCATACACATCCCCTTGCAGAATAATAGAAATACAATACGGATCTTCGTGCGAAGAAGATGACATAGAGAGGCGCTAATGAAAAATATTGGATTTATTGGTATTGGTAAATTAGGTTTACCCTGTGCCGAAGCAATTGCACAAGCAGGTCATAACGTGTTTGGCTATGACTTAGATACAAAAGGAGCAGTTCTTGTTAAACAGGTATCTTCAATTAAACAGTTAGTATCAAAGTCTGATATTGTTTTTATTACAGTGCCTACACCTCACGATCCGCTATACGATGGTAAAGAGCCAACTGCACACTTAGATCCTAAAGACTTTGATTACACTATAGTAAAAAATTGTATTAAAGAAGCTAACAAGTATATGGACCGAGACCAATTGCTTGTTTTAATCTCAACAGTACTGCCAGGTACTACAAGACGTGAATTTGTTCCGCTCATACAAAATACAAGATTTATCTATAATCCTTATCTTATTGCAATGGGCAGTGTAGCATGGGACATGGTCAATCCAGAAATGGTTATGATTGGCACAGAAGACGGTAGTCTAACCGGCGATGCAAAAGAACTTGTAGACTTTTACAAAACTGTAATGCAAAATAATCCAAGATACGAAATTGGTACTTGGGACGAATGCGAATGTATTAAAGTTTTTTATAACACGTTTATTAGTGCAAAGATTGGCCTCGTTAACATGATTCAAGATGTTGCAGTTAAGCAAGGTAATATAAATGTAGACGTAGTAACAAATGCATTGGCCAATAGTACTATGCGTATTATGGGTCCGCAATATATGAAGGCAGGCATGGGAGATGGTGGTGCATGCCATCCTCGAGATAATATTGCCCTTAGATATCTTGCTAAAGAACTAAACTTAGGTTATGACTTGTTTGATTCTATTATGTCAGCGAGAGAAATACAAGCTGAGAATTTAGCAAAAGAATTAGTTAATCAGGCTGCAAAACATAATTTGCAAGTATACATACACGGTAAAGCCTATAAACCAAATGTTCCTTATTGCGACGGTAGCTACAGTATCTTAGTTGGATATTACTGCTCTAAATTAGGTTACGATCCTATCTACATTGATCCATTAACTGAAAATACTGTACCTGAATCGGTTAAGGGCGTAGTCCTTATGGCACACAGTGCCGAAGTTACTTACAGTTATACCGGTAGAGTAATGGAAGACAAATTTTATTGTAAATTTGAACCAGGTACTGTATTTGTTGATCCTTGGCGTAAGTTGTCTCCTATAGACGGGTATACTGTTATACATTACGGCAACACCAGATGAAAAAAGCTATCTTTATAGTTGAAGATATAAAAGATGGCGAAGTGCAAACGCTTTTAGAAAAAGCATATCTGCCACTTAGAAACCAACTAAAACTTGAAGGGCGAGAACTAATGTGGCTTAGTGAAATTACTAAGCTATTGTACAATCATCCTTCTGACTTTATTCAATTTGTATCAGCTAAAGAATTTATAAAAAATGCAGAGTCCGGACTGCCAACAGATCGAGATGTATTTTATTTTATCAGCTGCTTTCATACTATTGACCTATTTGCTGTCTCTAATTTTTTACTGTTTGATCCAGTAGTTTTAGACTTCTTAGTTAAACACGATATTCCAATTATTATGGATACCTCTATGGAAACGTGCAATCATGTTGAGGCAAGTAATAGATTGTTCAATAGTACATTCTTAGATGCAACTGGTCCTACAGCTAAGAATTTAGAACACTTTTATAGAAGCGTTAATAAATTAACTTTCGTAGTTGTAGGCAGTACAGTATACCCTGAATCAAAGATTGACTCTTCAATCAACATTAAAACTTGTCAATTTCCAGGACCTTTCTTCCAGTATAACTTTAAGGGTTCTAATCTAAACAATCTATTGCTATCTAATTATGAATCAATAGTTAATAGAATTAGAAATAAAAAGATTACAGAAAAGACTACAGTATGGCAATCGTTTAGTGGTACGCCAAGAATTAATCGAACACTGTTTCAACTTAGAATGGAACACGAAGGATTAACAGCATACGGTAGATACAGCAGACTAAACCCTTCAAAGCAGAGTTTCATTCGAGACTGCGAAACATTGTCTATTGATAAAAAAGATATACCCTATGCAGACAATATCGATCAATTAGATCAAATAAAAATTATTGATTCTACATCTGGTGGGTTGACTCTAATCGAAGATAGAGATTTTATGTTAGTAGTAACACCGGAGACATTTTATCCGGGATCGCCAAAAGAGTTTTACAACAGTATTACATTCTTAACAGAAAAAACTGCAATGGCTATATTTTCTGGTCTGGCTTTTATTCCCCTTGGGGGTCAGCACTTGGGTCAAATACTAAAATCTTACGGGTTTAGAGAATTTGACCAAATAGAGTTTTTACAGAATAGAAACTTCTTAGATGAATTAAATTCTGTCACTGGCTACATTAAGAAGTTGTCTATGATGTCTGTTGAAGAAAAGCAACAGTTATACGATTCATGGAAAGAAACTATTGTCTATAACTTTAACAGATATATAGACATAGACATTAAAAAAGCCTATTTAGAAAACTTAAACAAAAGTTTTGTCACCAGGCCACAACGGTAATTTTGTTCCAGGTGCTCTCTTTGGAATCTTACTGTCAGCACTGCTAACACAGCTGGGACTTACACAAGGCTTAGGGCCGTCAAACAGTTTAAATCCCGTTTCAATATTGCCAAGGGGCTCATCGTGGCAACTGTAGCTACGTTTGATACTGCCATCAGGTTCTCTAATAATAATCCCTCTATAACCGCTTGAGCATTCCCAGTCTTTGAACTTGTTAAAATTAAAAGCATTGAATCTCTCAGCTTGATCCATATACCAAACTTTTTGTTTTTTGTCTACAAATTCAACTTGAAAATGTTGTGGTATCTTTGAATTTTCAGCCTTATAAATAGGATCAGGTGTTTTATAAAACTTAGGTTCGGGTCGAGTAACTAATTTAGACTTGGCTGCTTTGTCTTCTGTAAATGCTCTTTGCGGCATACCGTTATGCAAACGATCCAACATTTCTTTTGTGTACCCGTCAACTACTTTGCTGGCTGTTGGATCACTTTGCGGCTTTAGCGTTACATTGATACCTTGATTATGAAAGAACAATGCATTTTCAAAATTACGTTCAAACCAATCTGGAACCATTACCATATTAATAGTGACTTGAACATCATGTTCTTGACAAAGTATTAGTTTGTCAGCAAAATCCTGCATCTTTTCTTTTGTGTCAACATGTTCCGTATGCAAGCTGGCAGTAATACTGGCTCTATGAAATTTGCTCACAGAAGGACAGTATTCATCTTTAAACCATTTAAGACTTCTACTCATGTTAGTAGTCATATGAACACTGGTATAGTTTGTGTTCTCGGCATCATTGTTTAAATGATTCAGTATGTCAATATATCCTGGATGAAAAGTTGGCTCGCCGCCGCTAAGGCTAAAGTGGAAACTGTTAAAGCCGCGCTCACGTGCTTGGCGTTTGATCTCGTCAACTGTTAATAAGCAAAGCTCAGTTGGCCTATGATCTTTCTTGTCGCTTCGGGCATAAGGCCAGCAATAGCTACAGCGATAATTACAGAAACGACCCAACAGCCAACTTACTGTAAATAAATCTCTATAGAGCAAAGTTCTCTGTCCCACACGAACAAGATCTTCGTAAGGTATTTTGGTAAAATCGTAAGCAGACCAAGATAAATCTTCAGACATTTCCGAATCCATCAGGTGTTTTAATAAAATAATCAGTATAAGAACGCTTTGAATTTATCATTTCAGCTTCTGTTATATAGACTAATGTTTGATTTGTTTTTAGGGCCTTGACAATTTTAGCCCACAACAATTTATTATGTTCTTCAGTAATATGACACTTTCGTATATCCCATAAAGGAGGACCTTTTCTAAGTTCCTGTCGAGAAATATTCCATTGTTGTTCTTCGCAAATACTTAATTCGGCAAGAGGTAAACAGTCATTTGGCCATCTTTCATTTTTAAAAGCAGGTATAATTATTGCATCGGGTCTTATCTTTGATACTGCATCTATAAAGAAATCATTTATAAAACTTTCTTTATCTAAGTCCATCAAATAATAACAATAATCAATAGCGGCTCGAATAGTTTTATATTCAACAGAATCTTTTGAAAAACGATCAAGTTGAGGTACAATAGAATGAACGTGTCCTGGAACTACGTGTATCTGTTCATCTTTTAATTGTATTGTAAATCGCCCGGCTTGGCTTGGTACAAAAATTACCTTGTCAAATCTTTCATGAGAATTCTTAAATTTGTTAAAAGAGTAATATGTACCAGTGCCACCCTGACAAAAGTTTTCAACAGAATACTCTGCCATCTGTTTTAGTAATTCGGGCCAGCCGGGACCAATACTAAATCTATTCCAGGGCAAATAATTACAATCTCCGTGACTGTCGCCGTAAATAGCTACTTTTAGCATTGTAGTGGATCTAAACTTAATTCGTTAATACAGATTCCGGCAGGTTGATCAGCAATCCATTTAATGTAGGATGCAGCAACGTCGATATCGAGACAGACTCTGCCGGGATGCTTTTCCTGAACATTAGACAAACTACCAAGACTAATATAGCTAACTTTAGGACCACCTTCCCATACTGCGGTAAGGCTGAGGCTGTTGGAAAAATCTCGCAATGCTTTCTTTTCAGCATTGTACATCCAAGATGTGGCTTTTTTAACTCTGTCAGTAGTTGAACCAATTGAAATAATATGCAGGTTATGTTTGAGCTCAACTGCTCGCTTGTAAATTGCATCTAATAACAGAGTCTGATTAAATTTCCATAATGCACTACAGTTAATGAAAAGATCAGTATTTGGCACCTGTGCTACTAATTTGTTGTAGCCGTCTTTGGTAGTTAAATCGTAACCATTTGCTCGAGAAGCGAACTCAGCATCTGGATAAAGTTTTTTAAGAGCACCGGCTAAGCCCTTAGTTGGATTTCCTGTAATTAAGACTCTCATTGTTTTACCTCTATAAATTTACTAAACTCTGGATATACATCTAACAGATTTGTCTTTAAGTGATTGTCAAGCGTCTGTGCATAATCAACAAACTCAGGCCAATGTTTAAACCAATCTGCCGAATTCATATAATCTATCACTTGATTACCAAATTTCAATATGCTCTTTTTGTGTAATTCAAAGTCAGTATTTTTGTTTAATTTTACATTCTTTCTTATGTTGTTGTCAATATTACTTACCCAAGCAGTCCACTCATTAGTAACTTGTTCTTTAAGTTCCGGGGGTAATAATTTTGGATTTAGAGCTCTTGGATACTGAACTATACTGGTATGAAAATAGGCTCCGAGACTTAAGAAATATTCAACAATGCTGGTAATACGAGTAATGTTAAGTAAGCTGGTTGTGCAGGTTGCATTTACCTTAGTATTTGGTAATTCAATTACTTTAGCAATATTGGCTTCAACTTTTTCAAGATCGTTATGAACACGAACATACTGATAACAGTCTCTGTCACCGTCGATGCTAACACGTAACAGAACTCGTCTAAAATTCTTCCAAAGATCTAACACACTACGGCCTTTGTATTCGAGGGTGGTTAGATTGCTGTTGTAGCTCAACATTATATTTTGAGCATTAGGCAATAACGACTCAATAAATTTATAGTGCTTGTCGTGATATAAGGGCTCGCCGCCAGCTAACATAACCTCGACTAAATTGTTAGATAGCAATCCTATTTCTTCAATAACTCTATCATTTAATTTTACATGCTCTTCTTGCTTTCTAAAAGTGCCAAGTTCTATCATCTTTTGATTTAGTACTGAATCTCTTTTAACTGCCACTTCCCAAACACTACTGTAATCAGGACTACAGTGTCTACACATTAGATTGCAAATATTATCAAATCTAACTTCGATACTTTTTAGATTTGTCAAGGGCATTGATCCATCAGCAGAAATAGAATTTTTTACTGTGTCAAAATCTATAATCTTTTTATAATCTTCTGTAGTCTGTTGCCGTGTACTCTTAACACCACTGTCCTCAAGATCCCAGCAACTACGACAGCCCTCAGGTCTTTCTCCATTGAGCAACTGTTTTCTTAGTGTTCTTAACTTTTCGCCGTTCCAAATTTCAACGATAGACTCGTCGGTATAGTCTCCTATACGATCAGGATATCTCCAGCAGGCGCTGACCTTGCCTTCTTGTTTAACATTAACATGACAAAAAGGCATAGGACAAAAGTTTGTGTCATTCATTTATTCTGCCCTTATATTCTACTACATCTTTTATTTTTTCCCACACTTCTGGTATATCTGTTCTAAGATCTTGATTTCTTAATCTGTCAAGATCAACAGTGTACTCAATAAATGTCTGCAACATTTGCGGGTCTGCTTCTGCATATAAAGCACCAACAACTTTGTTGTAGATACCTTCAAGTTGCAGTTCAACAGCCCACCATTCCTTTTCGTTAGCAACTTCCTGTTTTACTTTTGCAACAAAGTTTCTTTTATGTTCTATCAACAACGGTATAAGTTCTGCCTTACCTGGATAGTTTGACACTGAAAGATACTTTGGTTCATGCACTACGTTAACAATCATGGTTACCTGCGGAACTTCAATTAACTCATTAGATTGGATTAGAGTAATACTTTCCCACCATTTTTTATTTTTAACTTCGTACTGTAGTTTAAACCACCAGTCTATCATTTCTCTAAACTGCCATACATTGTAAATGCTAATACAAGGTACCCACTTTATAACATAGGTATCAGGATGCTCACCTTCGGATCGTAGCCACTCTTTTACAGACTCTTCGACAGTGATCCATTCGCTTGGAGCTCTTACATAGTCATTGACTTTGCCTACACCGTCAACGCTGAGATTGATAACAACTTTGCCAAACTGTTTTAATCTGTCTAAAACTTTAGCTCTCGGAACCCAACTGGCATTTGTAAAAATATCAAGTGTGATAAGATGCGCTCTGCCGGTACTGATAATTATATCGATAATCTTGATAAAGTTAGGATGCAGCATTGGTTCACCGCCAGTAAACTTGATTTCTTCAACGTGTTCAAAATCTCTAATGTCCCAGTTTTCTTCGATGGTAATGATAGGCTTATATACCTGTCGGTCTTTGTAAAACTTGCTTAACACAGCTTCATCTTCTACCCAGGTAGAACTTAAATCTGCTGTGCAAGTTCTACACTTTAGATTGCAGTAAGTGCCTAACGCTAATTCAAGATATCGTAGCTTACCTTTTACTGACTTGCCTTTGGGATCTAATTTTAACTGATTGTCTCTATTCCACAACCAATTTTCTTTACTACGCATACTTCTAATGCGCTTCTTAGGATTCTTATAAACACTGTTATAATGAAAATCTTCTTCTTGGTAACATTTTCTACAACCAGGAACACGCTCATGATTTTCCATTGCTGTACGCATTTCTTCCCACTCAGGTGATTCAATCGCCTGTGTATAACTCACACCCTTGTTAACATTAAATTTGTCAAATTTGTAAGACCCGTCTTCATTTTTATATGCAGGATTTTTATGGTCAAAACGACAGCACGGTTTTATTTGACCATTTGGTTTTGTCTGTGCGTGGATCCAAGGTAAAATACAAAAAGTAGATTTACCTTCGGGATCTGTTTTATCCTCAATCATTTCTAAGTCCTATAAACTTTGTTGTCTGTTCTTGATTCTTGCCACACGTATGTGAACAGGTAATTAGTTTACCTTCACTTGTGGTCTTTGACCAACTATCTTTAATTACAGAAAGATTATCAATAACTGTTTCTAAAGAATGATTTTTTAAACTAAAATTTTCTAAATCGTATTTTTTAAATTGGTTAGCATTTGCAGAACTTCCGTAAAAAGTTCCAAGATAACAACAGGGAACTACATAGCCTTGATAATTTAAAAAAATTTCTTTTCGATTTAACGATTTGCAATCTATTTCTACACTGTCAAATTTTTTATAATAGTCAGTTGAAAAATCTGTTTCAACTTTTTCTACAGTAGAATAAATGTCTTTGCCAATGTTAGTGTGTCTATATAATGTATTAGTAGGGGGTTTAATTTCATACTGCTTTTTACTGTCATCAAACACATGCCAAGAATTAAACCTTTTAAACTTTTGTGTAATTTTTATTCTAAAGTCGAATCCTAATTCTTTAGCTAACTCTTT
>Ga0194133_10008811_pt1 | contig 11707 bp, 8 predicted proteins | sample TA2KigOf40mmetaG_FD_155448 | JGI IMG/M metagenome (GOLD analysis project Ga0194133, IMG submission 155448) | Freshwater microbial communities from Lake Tanganyika, Tanzania - TA2015055 Kigoma Offshore 40m | ecosystem: Environmental > Aquatic > Freshwater > Lake | place: Tanzania: Lake Tanganyika...
CATTTACTAATTGTTCAAAGTTAAAAACCTTGCCGCTATAACCAAGAAGTCTAATTGCTGGCTCAAAAGCCATCTCAGTGCAGATAATTAACTCAGCTTCCAATATTTCAGAGATATCCTCTTGGATTGTGGAGGAGCGTTTTTTGGTTAACTCAATCTCCCACACCTTTGCTAACTCCTCGACCCCATCAATTGCTGCCGCGCCAGATACTGCTTGCACGCCGGAGGAGAAAAAATCTAGCTCTGGAAAGTTTTTTGTAAGTACACCCTCTACAAAAATAGATCTTGCTTGATTCATCCGACAAATTATGCCAATAGACATGGAGTAAGATTAGCCTAAGGTGGCAAAAATTCGTTTTAATTCAAAAAGGATTTTAACATTTTTTTAATTGCCTACCTATCCGCGGCACTACTCTTCACTTTATTTCCACGTCCAATTCGACTTACGGCTAATCCAAGTGAGATTGAGTGGTTCTAAAAAATCCACAACGATTTTTAAGCCAATTACTATATGCAGATCCATCCAAAATCTTCCTGGGGAATTTACTACTTTTTACCATTCCAGTAATTATTTTTATGCTCAAATTTATATGGATTCTTCTAGAGTAATTCTGATAATTGTCTTTATCTTGTCATTGATAATTGAACAGCTACGGCGCTTGATTCCAGAACGATTCAGTGACTGGTCAGAATTACTCTATAATACTACAAATGCATTTTTCGGATTACTTATTGTCCATACCTATCTCCATTTAAATGCTGCAATTAGCACTAAATAGGGTTCAAATTAAGTTGATTGGATTGTAATTACTGAGGTAGAATTCTGGTGGGGCCGCATCATATTTTTAAGTCTAAGATTCGAGGATTAAGGGTGATTTTAAGGATGATATGGAGCTAATCACCTATTGGCGACTTTTGGTGCAAAACCGAATTTTGGTGGGTTTATTGACTGTGCTTGGATTTGCGGCTTCAGTTGTTATTACATTCTCAGCTACGCCACTTTATAAATCAGAAGCCAAACTTTTTGTTTCAACTCCTGCCGCTGCCCTTGATATTTCAACCCTTGCAACTGGCGGAAGTTTTTCACAGCAAAGAGTTAAGTCTTATGCACAAATTATAAATTCACCAATGACATTAAAACCCATAATAAAACAACTAGAGTTAGATTTAACGCCCGAAGAACTTGCTGAGCAGATTACATCTTCTGCTCCACTTGACACAGTATTGATTGATATCTCTGTGACTGATCCAGACCCTTTGTTGGCGGCGGATATTGCAAATGCCCTCACAGAGCAATTTGGCAAAACGGTAGCTGCACTCGAGTTAAAGGGATTGGGTTCAGATTCAATCGTTAAAGTTTCAACAGTTCAAAATGCAATTCCTGCAACTTCACCAAGTTCACCAAAAAAAGCTATTAACTATGTGCTCGGTATACTGCTCGGCTTTGCAATTGGAATAGGAATTGCATCTTTACGCCGCCTTCTAGATAACACCGTAAAAAATGAAGATGACTTGACTGGTACTCCACTACTTGCGGCAGTGGGCTTCGATAAAATGGCTGATGAAAAACCATTAATTACTCAAGTTGGTCGATATGCGGCCCGCACGGAGGCTTTTCGAACTATTAGAACAAATTTACAATACTTAAGACCTGATTCTCCGCCTCGGGTAATCACAATAACTTCCGCTTTACCTAATGAGGGTAAGACCACAAGTGCAATGAATTTAGCACTTTCATTGTCTCAAGCAGGTTCAAAAACTTTGCTCATCGAAGCAGACTTGCGACGTCCCAAAATATCTATTTACATGGAGTTTGATTCGAAGTCTTCAGGCTTAACCGAGATTTTATCCTCGACAAAGAGTATTTCAACCTCACTGTTAAAAAAGAATATTCGTAGATTTGATGACTCTAAACTGGATGTTTTGACATCAGGAGTGGTTCCACCAAACCCATCTGAGTTATTGGCTTCACAGAGATTTGATAAGTTAATGGCAGTATTGAGACGAAAATATCACTATGTGATTATTGATTGCCCACCTTTGCTACCTGTTACTGATGCTGCAATAGTCTCTGCAAGGATAGACGGAACAATTCTGGTTGTTCATGCAGGCGCCACGAAAAAACCACAGTTTACTGGAGCAAGAGATGCAATGGTTTCTGTCGGAGCATCGGTTCTAGGCGTTATTCTAAATATGATTCCAGAAAGTTCACTTGAATATGAGTATGGATATCGTTACGGATATCCCCGTTATTACGGTAACTACTATTTACCGTATGGTAGTAAAAAAGATGCAAACACTGAATATCAGCCAAGGCAAGAGGACTTGTCACGACTTGAGCGTGAAGATAGTTTTATGCACATAAAGGGAAAGCGTTTTAAAGAAGAACTGATTAGTGATGCCAAGAAAAATTCTAAACTCTGAGATTCACTAGTACGCGCCTTTTCCTTTGAAGATAGCCCCCACCGTGGAAGCAATGATTGCCAAATCCCTTGTGAAACTCCAGTTTGTTAAATAATTTAAGTCAAGTGAAATACTTGTTTGTAAGTCTAAATCTGACCTTCCACTAACTTGCCACGGTCCAGTAATTCCGGGCTTTGCATTCAATCTGCGTTCATAAGTGGAATTATATAAATTAACCTCTCGTGTAAGTGCAGGTCTTGGACCAACCACCGACATAGAATTATTTAAGACATTAAAAAACTGGGGAAGTTCATCTAGCGAATATCTTCGAAGTAATTTACCGATTGGAGTAACTCTTGCATCCTCTTTGCTCTTGAAAATTACATGATCTTTTGCATGGATATTGCTAACTTCAGACAATTTTTTGTCAGCGTTTACGATCATAGACCGAAATTTATAAAATTTAAATGGTCTGCCATTAAAACCAATTCTCGTTTGTGAGTAAAAAATAGGCCAGCCACTTGTAACTAAAACTAACATCGAAACAATGATGAATAATGGGCTAAAAATGAGCAAGAAAGCAATTGCAAATATCAGGTCAAATATACGCTTTACAACTCTCCATGGAAGTGAAATGTAAGATTGAGTGAATGAAAGAAAAGGGATCCCTACTTGCGGTGATGGGATCAACCAATAACCTAGATTTCCCGAATCTAATGGGATCCAATTAATATGAATCTTGAGATCCTCACAGTAATGAATAAACTTTGAGAAGTTTTCGTCAGACTCCATACCAGGCAGAAGAAGTACTTCTTCGATTTTTTTGTACTGCAACAATTTATCAAAATCTTCTATCCACGATATAGTAATTTTGTTACAAAGCAATCGCGATACTACCGAATAACCTAAGGTTCTATTCTGAATAACCCACTCGCTATAAGTTTTTAGAGTCTTAGTATCTTTTCCAATTACCATTAATTTTGAGGCTATCTTCTTATCTAAAATCATTGGCCTGACAAATGCAAAATAAGAAAGAGTTCGTCCAAGAAATAAAAAAATTAATCCAGATACAAGCATAAATATAAACAAAATACGAGAAAACAATACTTTAGAAATAAACGAAATGAATCCTAATATGAAAAAAAAGTACATGGTGCGCTTCAGAACATTTTGTACATTCAGAACAAACAAATTTGCATGAGTAAATTGGTAGGTTCCTGTGACAATTAATGTTGCCGACCAACCCAATATTACGATTAATAGAAAGAGTTTGTAGTTGATCTCCGAGCTACTCATCTCTACTTCGGGAAAAAACGTAAAAATCTTAAACCTAAATTGGTATGAAGTAATTACCGAGAGAGTTATAGCAATCAAATCTACGGTGAGAAGAATCGAAAAAATTGATACTTTTGTGTCAAGTCGAAAATTTCTCAGGATAATTGATGAGGAGTCTCTATGTTTAGCACTCATGTCTATTACTATACACGGGAACTCTAATTTAATGGACACTACCACAATGTTTATTCATATAATTATTGATAACATAATGCAGTGGAAGTGTCAGATTTGAATATTAGTTCATTGAAAGTTGCTATTTGTCATGAGTGGTTCGACAATATTGGCGGGGGAGAAAAAGTATTAATTGATTTAGCAGGTATGTTTCAAAATCCAACTATTTACACTTTATGGGCTAATCAAAAGACCAAAGGCCAGGTAGATTTCAAAATCAGAACTAGTTTCATTCAATTATTCCCCTCAAAACTACGAAGGAATTTGGGATTGATATTCATGCCATTAGCGTGGAGCAGATTTAATCAGGAATTAAAAGCTTTTGATTTGGTCATAAATAGTAGTTGGGCTTTTGCACATTCTGCTGGTGGTGATCACCCAAGAAAAATCTCATACATTCACACGCCAGGTCGTTATTGGTGGTATCCCTCAATTGATCGAAGAACTCAGAGAAAAATTCCTGGAATTTTACTGTGGTTACTCAGAAAAGTAGATAGAAAGCTAGCTCAAAGTACTAAGAACTTTATCGCAAATTCAGAAGAGACGCGAACCAGGATTCGAGATTGTTGGGGAAAAGAATCCGAAGTAATATACCCTCCGGTAGATCTTGAATTTTTTAGACAAACTGATTTTGCAGAGGTGGATCCAGAGTTAATACTTGGAGTTGGAAGATTTGTTGGCTACAAAAACCATGATTTCATAATTAAAATTGGAGAAGCACTTGGAAAAAAAGTTGTGCTTGCAGGTCATGGACCGCTTGTAGAAAATCTCAAGAATCTGGCGACTAGATCAGCCACTGAAGTAGAAGTAATTGATTCACCAACAAATATTGAACTTCGTAATCTTTATTCGCAAGCTTTTTGCCTTGTTTATCCTACTAATGAAGATTTTGGCATAGTTCCTGTAGAAGCAATGGGGTGCGGGCTTCAAGTTTTAGGCCTGGCAAAAGGTGGTCTAATGGAGACTGTGAAGAATGGCCTCTCAGGCACACTTGTAGGTGAAATGAATTTATCTGAATTTGTAAAAGCTTTTCATGAATTACCAAACATGCCGAGAACCGAAATACGTGGGTCGGTAGAGAAATTCGACAGTAAACGTTTTACTCAAAGTATGATTAAAATCCTCAGTGAAAAATGCAGTTGAATTCGTGAAGTCTACTCTGCATTCCAGAAAGTTTTACCTGTTAGCAAACTATTTTGCTTACTCACTTAATTTTCTCTCCGGTTTGATACTTGCACGTACTCTTGGCGTCGAACAAAGAGGTGTCTTGGCCTTTATAACCTCTTTTTTCTTAATAACTCTCCTTCTGGCTTCAGCCAATAGTAAAAATGGATCATCTTTTGCGCAAATTAAAAGTCCAAAAAAATCAGCTGTTATAAGTAATTTTCCATTTAGAAGACTTTTTCTTCGCGTATTCACGGTATCTATATCGTGCACGGCTATTTTAGATTTGTTTCTTTTCAAGAAAATTGAAACGAATAATCTGATTTTTTTCTCAATATCTAGTATAACTTGTGGCTTGGCTTTCTATATTTCTTTTGCTGAGGGTATTTTTAGAGTCAAGGAAAAAAACTTAGATTTAGCAGTCCTCCGTTTTCTGGGGTTAGCTACCCCATCATTTTATGTTTTACTTCTCTTGGTTGTAGATAAAGTTGAGGTTAAGTTCTTGCTGCTAAGTCAAGGCGTTGCAATGGTTAGTTGCACTATATTTCTGATAGCTCGCGGGCCATTAAAGATTAATTTTAGTTATTGTGAATACTCTGAACAGGTCAAAAAATCCTTTTTGGGATATGTACTTGAATTTTTGTCAAATATAATGATTCTTCTCTCAGTCACCTTAACCTCGAGTAATGAAACTATCGGCTACTTTGCTATTGCAATGAGTTTTGCACTAATTTCTGACACGTTCTTTCCGGTAGTTGAATCAAGAATGTTCAATAAGATTCATACTCATAATGCCAACCGAATTAGTCTTAATTTATCCCCACTTATTGTTGCAATTAAAGAGGTGATTGCTGGTCAGTTAATATTCATTTGCCTAGCGTTTGCCATTCCTGTCATTTATGGAGATGAGTATACCGCAAGTATATATTTTGCAATTGTCTTGGTTTTTGTAAAATGTATGCAGTCTATTCTAAAACTATGTGGTAGTTATGCAGCAATTTCTAATAGATTTGATATTCAGACAATACTTAATTTACTTTATGTTTTAATGTTTACTATGCTATTTTGTGTGATCCACGCTTTTGATTTTCAAGGCGCTTGGCAAATAGCTTCGACCCTGGCATCTTTCATAGTTGCATTGGTCGGCTTGATTCTAACTCGTGGACTTGCTCCCAAGCGCATCATCCTGCCAACTAATCATAGATATCCCGGGAGTGAATTTGTTTAGGCCATCACTAAATAAAACCAAAAAAATTAAATCAAGAATTTACATGTTGATTGTCACACTGCTTTTAGTACAGGTATTAGTTTTAGCAAATGTATTTCCCGACAATTTCCTTGTTTACTCTAGCTTCGGGTTAGTGCTTGTGTTTAGTTTGTATTTTAAGAATCAAGATTTAATTAAGGCAACCTTATTTTTATTTGTTTTTAATGGACTAATGAGGCGTTTGGCCGCAAGTGACTCAAGCTATTTCACGGAGAATGATATCTTGATTTTTTTGCCTTACATCCCGATTGTTGCTTTATTATTCAAAAAATTGAACACATTTAAATTTGAGTTCCATCTCCTTGTTGTTTTATATTTCATTTGTATTTTTGCACTATTCAGCATACAACAATCCGTTCCAAACATTGTTTGGGGTCTCATCAATTTAATTATGGTTATAGTTTTAGGTCAAGTATCTAAGCAATATTTTGACGATGCGCTAATGGATTTCATAATTAAACTAGGTTTAGTCTCCTCTGTGTACATATTTATTCAAAAATTTTCGTTACCTGAATATGACATGGGCTGGTGTCAAAATAGGCGAACTGGCCTTGTATATTTGGAAAGTTGTTCCTCGAGTTCTACGCGCCTGTGGGGCACGATGGAATCAGCAGTGAATATGGCCTGCTTTTTATCCGTTTGTTTTTTACTACTAGCATTTCGAAGTAAAAAAAACCTTCCAACGATTATTAAGTTTATTGAGCTAGGAGTCATATTCGTTGCTCTTTTCCTGACGGGTACCCGTACTTTTCTTTTTATAATTCCTATAGCATATCTATTGAGTGTATATTTTTTTAAGAAATTGACCATACGAGGATTTATATTTGGAGTTCTAAGTATTCTTGTTTCAGCAAGTATATTACCTAATTTGGCCCTCCTGTTTGATTATGAAAGTAGGTGGGTAAGCAGGTTAGACCTAACAAACTTGACGGGTGACAGGTCGATAACCGACAGAATCGCCTTAGTCGCAAGTTTCAAAGACCAACTCTCACTTAAGAACTTACTCATCGGAGATGGTTTAGGGTCAAAAAGCAGAGGTTCACTGGCCATTGACAATGGTTATCTAGCCCTGGTACTTGAAGTTGGATTGCCACTAACAGTAATTCTGTTAATTATCATTTTTAGGAAGCTTATAAATGTTCAGGACTTTCAAAATCCGCTGGTGTTACAGAGTTGGAGCGTTTGTATATTGCTAATTTTTGCAAATGCGTCATACGTGGTGCTTACAGGTTCATCATCGGTGTATTTTTGGATCTTCTTCTTTATGGTGAATTCCAGAGGCAACTCTTATAAAGTACAATCTAAATGAAAATTGCAATTTACAATGATTGGTGGGCACCAGATTTAGTTGGTGGTGCAGAAAAAACAGCTTTGGCTATAGCTAAATATCTACAAATTAGATTTGGAGAGGAAAATATTGCGATTTATACACTGTCGAATTCAAATGTAACAGTTCGAGAAATGCAGAAAAATTTGAGTATCACGAGATTGAAGTCGAGAACCTTTCGATCAAAATATTCAATTGGTATCTTGATTAAAATATTTGAAAAGATTAGAGTCTTACTTAGTCGAGCGACACGAAATTTGGTAGTTTCAGAGATGTTATCGTTCGAGCCAGATATTATAATACTTCACAACATTGATAGATTAGGAGTAAATTTTGCCTCTTATTTTCGTAAAGTTTCCACGATTCCGATCATTAGAATACAACATGATTTAGGCGATACTTGTATTTATAGAACGAGGTTTCATAAAGTTTTTAAGAAAAACTGTATCGATACTTGCACCACATGCAAAATTAAGGAATCTCATTTCCGGCGTCAATCAAAGAATTACGATGTCATGATTTCTGTCTCAAAATTTATTGACTCAACTCTCCAGAGATTGAAATTCAATCCGCATGTCTCACTCTATGGTTATCCAGACATTAGTGGAATTGAATTTAATTCACACCATTTCTATTTTAAGGATTTGCCAACTTTGCGTTTAGGGTTTATAGGAAGAGTTGTACCAGAGAAGGGTATTGAGGTTGTTTTAAACTCCATGTCTTTGTTGAAGGCTTCACACAATAAGAATGCTTCATTGACTATCTGTGGGGGAGGTTCAGCTAGGTACTTCAAAAGTTTGAGAAGACTGGCAAGTAAGTTAGAAGTAGAATTAATTCTTTTAGGCTATAGCGATTCCCCATTTAATACATTAGAAGGAAAAATTGATGCTGTAGTTGTTCCATCAATATGGCAAGAGCCATTAGGACGCGTGCCAATGGAGAGTCTATCGCGTGGTTTACCTTGTTTTGTTTCAGGGATTGGTGGGTTGATTGAATCTAAAATTTTCTTAGATGGCCCCCTGGTCTATTTTGAACCCGGAAATGGAAAGGATCTTATGAAAAAAATGGTAGCTTCTTTGGAATTCGGCATTCCTATCTTTAAGGCAACTGACAATAGTCAGAATGTCTCTACAATTATAGAAAAAGCGATTAAAAGACTATCAATTGATATACATTAAATCTTGAAAGCTACTACTAAGACAAACTTTAGTTTTTGTTAAATAAGCTCAATAAAAGATTAAAAATATTGGCTTATTAGCTGTTATTTTTCAACAAAAAAACCACACAAACAGAGGTTGGCAGAATTTTATTTAAAAATTTTATTCTTGACATTAAATAATAGTACACAGATGCAACCCCCTTTCGATTTAAAGTCGAAGGATGGATTTTTATATCGATATCTAATTCATTTGTGAGTGCAGCTTTTTTTAGCACATGTGGACGGAGTAAATCCTCGTAAACCTCTGGACGTTTTTGGTTGACTCTTCTTTTCGCAAATTTGTAAAATATACGATTTGACAATGGTTCATGAAGGAAAATAATTGCTCCTTGTTTATTTAACATTAGTCGCAAATTTTTAAGAGTAGATTCAAAATCTATAAAATGGTGCGCAGAAGCGTAGCAAAAAATTAAATCTACGCGAAGTCCTTTTTCAAACTTTTTAGTGACATCCAAGCAAAGTTTCTTATCTAAGCTGACATTAAAAACTGATTCCCAAGTATCACTCGAGTTAATTGCCTCAGGGCTTATGTCAGATCCGTAAATCTCTTTATCTGAAAATTTTTTTTTCAAAAAACATGATGCCCAAAGACTGCCACCCCCAATTTCAAGTATTGAGTTTGATTTTGAGAACAGGTTTTCATGAATGTTTATTTCATTAAAGAATATTTCAAATTCAGAAAACTTATTAACCATACCCTCTAATGAAATAACTCCTGCTCCTTCTTGTTTATTATTTTTCCAAAAATCAATCTCTAATTTTTGTCGCTCGTCAAAGGACGGTTCGTTCATGATACAAGCATATGTAAACACCTTGAAAAGCCAACTATATTCACTTCAGATAATTCCCATTCCAAGATTTATTTTATTTCAAAAAGTGGGTTGTAAGGGATTTGAACCCCCGACCCGATGATTAAGAGTTTCCAGCCCGAGTAGCTAGAACTAACCCAAAGCCTCCTTTTTGGTTGATTGTACGTCCTGAATCGCAGATTACAAGCGATTTCAATACTTTTTACTGCAGCTCTACTGCTGGAACTATCAAAACTCCTTCATTCAATATAGAGAAACTGGTCCATGTTGGGCCAATCCAGCTTCATGAATTGGCTATTTCTTGTACTTCCGTAGAGTTGAAATCGCCTCAGGTCGTTTCGTTAGAGGACTCGAGACGTCGATTATGGATAGATATTGAAGACCATCTTCTCCATCAACTACTTTTTTCTTGATTTCTGACTCCGTTACTGTGCCCCAGAAATTATTTGAAGCATTGATTGCAGCACTGTCATAGCCCTCATGTACACATACAGCAGGGGACTTCGACTGTGAAAAGTCATTTTCAGCAACTTGAAGCTTAGTTCCGTATGACGCCCAGCTCCGAATCCAACAAGTTGGCCCATCTTGAGATTTTTTGGGAGCACCAATAAACAAATTATTCATTATAACGAAAGAAGTCCCCTCTTCTGACCTAAAACCTACATCCATAAATCCAGTATTAATAAATTGATTCCTTGATATTTCATTCTGACCCCATGGGTACCAAATGTGCCAATAACTTGCTAAACCATCGAAGACCGAGTCGTAGATCTTGAAATTCACATAACCTTCTTGTCCTGAGTTAGAAGTAAAGGTAGAGCCTCCAATAACGTTGATATTGTGAGCAGTTAGCTTTGATCCAGCAGGAGCAAATGATGTGAGAACATGGATGTTAGGGGCACCAAGCAGACTAATCGGCTCCTCTTTTGTACCGTCAAAATACAATTCTCCTTGTAAAAAAAATGTTGAAGATTTGTTCCACGGCGTTTTCTTTGAAAATTGCGATCTGAAAATAGTTCCTGGCTCTACATAAACAATTTTTCCTCTTGGAATTTCAATTGATTTCTTTACAAGGTATGGACTATTTCGCTTTGTAAATCGTAAGTTCTCAGAGACAATTCCAGTGAAGTTTTTTGGAGCCTCTTTGAATTTGCTAGCCACTTCTTTCATGGTTTGTCCACAGTTCCCAGAACAGCTAGCAACCAACCGAATATCGAATTTTTCTGTCCCGCTACCAGAGATAACAGCCTGGTTTTTACCAACTAGGGTGACAAGTCCTTTCTTGTTTTCAGAAACTTGCTTCACTTCTCCTGGAAAATTGACTACCAATCTAGTTGTGCCAAAATCTGTGATCTGCGTTGAGCCACTTCCGTCTTTTGGATTTGATTCCTTCGCATCTAAATTGCTTTTGTAGAAGAATTCAATGGAATCCTTTTCCACCTTGACCTGCAGATCTCCATCTTTGAGATTAACGTTCTTCAAGTCGCAACTTCCCAAATACTCAGACGCCGATTCTGTCCACTTGAAGCTTGTGCATATGCTCTTCAATTCCTCTTGATTCAAAGCTTCTTTTTGTAGGTCCGCAAGTGTTTTTACTCCCGCGAGTGACGCTAATTGTCTGTCAATCGCATACTTCAAATTGCCATTTACCAATCCAGTCGGTTCGATTGTTAGATTACCTTCGACTCGGATACATGAAGTTAGAGTAACCATTCCAAGTAGTACAAAAGCACTAAGAACAAACTGCTTGAAAAATCGAGGCATTCCTGAATAGTATTGATGATTCCTATTTAGTGCATCCTGACATACCATTTGAACCTTCACTCTTCCTTGAAAAGGATTTCTAAGTCCCAGGCCTTGAGGAAATGAAGGCTCAGATCAAAAAATACGGTTATGTTGAGGCTTCGCAGATTCGGAACAATGATTTTGCTCTGCTCGCTCATTGTCGCATGTAGCAATGGTTCTGGAATTGGCCATTATAAATAAATTACCTCCTCTAGCTATTCGTA
>Ga0194133_10008814_pt1 | contig 11701 bp, 10 predicted proteins | sample TA2KigOf40mmetaG_FD_155448 | JGI IMG/M metagenome (GOLD analysis project Ga0194133, IMG submission 155448) | Freshwater microbial communities from Lake Tanganyika, Tanzania - TA2015055 Kigoma Offshore 40m | ecosystem: Environmental > Aquatic > Freshwater > Lake | place: Tanzania: Lake...
CATTACCCGAAAGACCCGTAATGAACGTAGGGTAAAAGAGATTGGATTGAATAATAAGTTTAATATCGTTAAAGTTACCAAACTTGACGAAGGTATCATCTTTAACAGGAATAAGATTTTGTGATGTGGATGGGAGAACAGCAGGTGCTTGGAAAGTACGTTCGATCTCTTCAACTTTCTGTTGTGTGACTTCCAGATTCCAACGACCACGACCAATCTTAAAATTTTCAAGACGACGGGTTACCGTCTGATAGTTAAGATTACGAGACGCGCAAAATCCTCGAATATCACCAGATGTCAAATTAGTACCGAATATAGATTTCAGTTCAGCAATTACTTGATCATCCATCGTGGAATTGTTGGTATGCATGATTTATTAAGAGTTGAGTTTTCTTTTGAACTCTTATATCATACTTGCATTCAATGGAATCAGAGGTTTCTTGTACCAGTTTGAAAAGTGTCCCTTGCGTAAAAAATTAATCAGATTCGCCAGCTCTTGGTCTGTAAGGATTTTCATATTCACGTTTCACTGGTTTTGGTTTTGGTTCACTTGCATTTGCTGCTCTCTGTGCAGCTGCTGCATATTTCTGTTCAGGTGTTCCCATTAAAGAGGATGCACCAAATTGCTGTTTAATTTTATCTTTTACAAATTTTAAAGCAGGATCCATTTTAGGTGGAAGTTTTATTTTTGATAAACGCTGCCCGCCACTTTTAATCACACCAGGCAGTGCTCTTGAAATAATTCTAGCAACTGCATTTTCATCTAAAGCAGACATCATAACCAAAGCATCCTCATTCGTATCAACATATCCTTCAGAAATTAAATGATCCATAACAACATCAAAATAATCAACTTCCTCACCTCTTACTTTTGTATTGTACTTTTTACCTTGGAATTCAAACTCCTTGGCACCAGAAGATCTTGCTTTTTTAAACGCAGCATCAAAATCACCAGCAACACTACCAGTCCCAACAATTTTTGGACCGACTTTTAAACGGTTCCTAACTGTACCATCAGGATCTTTTGTATTGTATTTACCAACACTGTCTGCTGGATTTGATTTTGCTGCGGGTTTTTTCTCATTAGTAGAAGTAGCAGCAGCAGTAAAACCAGCGGCGGCGAGAGTGGTAGCAGCAGCTTTACCTAAGGGAGTTTTGAGTAATTTTTCATAGTTACCTTTTTTCATACGTTGAGCACGAAGAGCAAGACGTTGTGCTTCTTTAGACTTTCTACCAACATCAATAGCCTTTTGAATAGGATCTCCAAGACCGGGAGCCCCACTAGGTCTGGGGGTAGGTCTAGTCCCCATGAGTCCACCACCCATCTTTTTACTCAAATCTTTAATCTCTTGCCCCTGAGGGGAAAGTGGTTTGGGGGTTCTTTTTTGCTGAAGCAATTTCAAATATTTTCCAGGTTCTTGTGTTGGAACAGGAGTTCTTTGTGCTCTTGCGCCTCTAATGGAAGTTGATGCTGCTGCACCTTTCACAACAGTCTCTGATTTTTTACCAAGTGCAGTTAATGGTTTTAGACCTGCCTTTAATCTACCACCAGAACTTAAAGCATTAATGACGGCTCTAAGAGCTGCTGCGCTGTTTTCACCCAAAAATTCAAAAGATTCATTTAAATTTTCTACCTCATAATACTCCAAAAGATTAACTATGAAATCCTCAACAAGATTATCTGCAACTAAAGTTTCTGCAAAATCTTCACACTCTTCAAGTGTAGTAAATCCTCCATCAAGAATGCATAAATCTAAAAAAGAATCATACAATTCTTGACAATCAGTTTCAGACTCAGAATAAAGATTTGAATATGCCTCGGTAAGACATTTAATTTCTTGAGAACCCATAATAGTAATTGACTTTTAGTATTATTTATACTATGCCACCAATTCAATAAATTCGTTTAGAAACTTTTTATTCATTTTTTTAGAATTCAAAGATTTTTTAAAAGCAGTTTTAATTGCAGTTTTTGTTGCATCTTCATCAACTTGAAATTCAACATCATTAGAAAGGATCGAAGCTGATATTCCAAAATATTTGTGATATCCACTTTCAGACAATGCTATACTACGTTGTTTTTTCCACTGAGAGCAGTATTTATCATAATCATCCCAAGAACTATTAGAACGAATGAAGTGTGTAGCATCTCTACATGGAACAATTCTAATTCCAATAAAGTTTACATCAGGAAAAGTTTCTCTTAAATCACATAATAGTACATTGGTAAATGCACTATTATAATTATAACACTGTGCATTTTTAAGACTATAAACCATACCAGTTTTTCGATTACGAATAAAACAATTTTGGTTGATAGATCTCACTCCAATATAAGATTCACTTTCAATATTACGAGTAACTTTGACGTGGAAGTTTATAGGAGATGACTCCCCGTCAGTAAGAACAATGCAATGAGTTTTTTGAAGTTTGTTTTTAATTTTAAACTGAGGGATAATCTGATGCAATGCGATTAAACTTTCATTAAGTGGTGTTGAAGACAAATTCAACTGATTAGGAACTTCCCATCCACTATGATAATTATTAAAAGAATAAGCAATTCTAAAAATATTACGCATCTGTTCATTAAGATTTTTAGTTTTCACCTCACTACTGAACATGTTTAACAGTGAGAATGAACTGCCTACAGAAAAAACGTTTTCTACTTTCTCATAATGTGGTTGTGGATATGTTGGGAATCCGTTCGAATTTTGGATTGGTCGATAATGCCACTCTTCAGTAAAAGCATAAACATCAAATGGAATATTTACTTTCTGACAAAACCATAAAATATTATACAATTGTTTGATAGTGTCAAGCATAACCCTATTCATTGATCCAGACCAATCCAAAATGAAAATCAATCCATGATTTTGACCATCAGGAACTACTGATATTTTTTTGAATAGATCTTCATTGAATTTGTAAGTATGAAGTTTGGATGTGTTTAGAACTCCAGTTCTAGCGGTAATAGAACGAGAATATTGATCTGCAGATTTTTTACACTCAAATTCTTTAATGAGATAACTAACTTCTTTTTTAGAGTTGTGTTTAAATTTATTATACTCACTATCGACATGGGTAAATGCCTCATCATCGACAGATTCCCATTTTTGAGTAATACACTCGTGAACTTTTGTATTTTTTATAATAACTGTATCTAGATTTAGTTTAGGAATTTCTATATAATTGTTTTCACCACCATCCATATTAATTAGTTTTTCAATAGCATCATTCAATGCATCCATAGTCTTAACTTCTGGAACAAAGTTTTTCTCAGATTGATCTTCAGACTGATCTTCTGCGGTGCCACCATATGATTTTTCATCATTTGAATCTACATCATTTGAATCTACATCTGTAGAATCATCATTGGATTCAGAACTATTATCATTGGATTCCGAATCAATAAATTCAGAACTTGATTGAGTCTCAGAATTTTCGTTAGAACTCTCCGAACTCGTAGAATTTTCACCTTTAGTAGAATCCTCAATTTTACAAAATTCGTAAAGTGCAGTTGCAGCATCAACGACATCTTGAAATGTCTCAGCAGCAGCAATCATATTAATGATACGTGTCTCATTTTCATTAATAGGAACATCCACATAATTACCAATTTTAAACAAAAGATTTGCTCTATCGGCAAGGTTCATCTTTGAAATATCAGTATCAGAGATGCTAAAGAAATCTTCATCATTAAGTTCTTTATATCCATTATAGAAAGTTTTAGCAATGCCAGCATAACGACGCTTCATCAATTTTTCAATACGAGCATCTTCTACAATGTTCATAATTGATTTTGGAATTTTAAAATCCTTTTTCCAATCATCATAACTGGTATACAAAGCATGACCAACCTCATGACCAACCAACATATCATATACAATATTACTAGCCCTATCCCACATGGGCAAAGTCAACACTCTTGTATGTACGTTAAAACAAGCAGTAGAAACTTTTTTGTGTTCAACCACCAGATCTTCAGTGGCAAGTAGTTTGGCGAGTTGAGATTTAATTTCGTGATTGACAGGCATGGTGTTTGTTTGAACTGATCCTATACTACAAAAAAAGACCCCCCGTTATGGGAAGTCTTGTGACACTTGTCTAAGTGGCGCAGCAAAGCAGTTCTTCGTGCTTTTGCTTGTCGAAGTGCCTGAGGTTTCAATTTTCGTTTTTGATCCTTTTTACTATGGTGAATCCAATTAGGAACTTGATTTGCCATTGCAGTTCTCCGTGAGTAAATCCATGGTATCACACAACCCGGCTAAATCCCTTAACCTTATTAAATTGTATAACATTTTCAAATTTATCATGCATTTCAGATTTGTGTGAGATAACAAAAATGTTTGCATCTTTAACTATGTATCTAATAATTTTTAAGAAATCATCGGTCCCATTTATATCAAGAGAACTATCAAACACTTCATCTAAAATTAAAAGATTTGTATTTACAGAATTTTTCATCCGTGCAATTTCTCTCCAAGTAAATACCAAGGCCAAATCGATTCTTTGCTTTTCACCTTCACTGAAAGATTCATATGAAAAGTTTTCATGTATTGGGGTTTTTACAGTTTCATTAAATTCTTCATCAAAATTAAAGTTGATGTAAAAATCCATCATTTGAAGAAAACGATTTACCTGTTGATTGATTACTGGTAAATAATTTTTAATGATTTTAGATTTTACTCCATTGTCTTTGAGTAAGGAATAGATGAAATCATGATACTGTATCTGTTCTCGTTTTTGATTTAATTTAGACTCGATAGAACTAACATCACGTTTCAATGATTTTAGTTTTTCAGTCTCCTCTAATTTATTTTCAAGGTTATGCTCAATATCAAATATTTCATTCTTAATGTCTTCTATAACCTGAGAGTCATACTTACACTTATTATTGATATCTCTTATTTGTTTATTCAACTCTAAAAGTTTAGAGGAGAATCTTGCCAGTTTTTTCTCTTCTTCTTGATTCAATTCAAGTTGTTTTTCAAGTTCAGTCAATCCTGCATTTACTTCTGAAAGAAAAGTATCATGCTCTTGAATTTTATGAGATTTTACATCGTCGCCAATAACTTGACTACATGTTGGACATGTTTCGTTCTCAATAAAAAACAATTTATCTTTGGTCAACCGATCTAATTTATTTTGTAATTTACCTCTTAGATCATATAACTTCTTAGATTTATTTGTGCAGTTAACGTATTTCTGTATTTCGGAATCAATATCCTCAGACTCTTTTACCAGTTCAATACAAATAGTTTCTGCTGATTTAATATTGTTTGTTATTTCTAAAATTTTATTATTTTTTCTGGTTATTTCTGATTGACCCTTTACATTCAATTCATAGATAAAATTTTCCTGCATTGAGGTTTTTTCATTAACTATATTTTTCTTATAATTAAGTTGCTTGATTTCTTCTTGAGTTGTTTTAATTTTATCTTTCAGAACTGAATTCATTATAGAAAAAATCTTGATATCTAATAGATCTTCAATAATTTCTCTTCTAGATGCCAAAGGCAACTGCATAAATGGAACAAATGTAGATGATCCCAAAATTACGATCTGAGTAAAAGATTTGTAATTCAATTTGAGAACTTTAGTTTCTAAAAACTTTTGATCATCTTTAACGTCTGCACTTTGCTCTAAAAGATTCCCGTTCTTATAAATTTCAAATACACTAGGTTTAATTCCTCTACGAATCATCCAATTTACATTAGAACTCGAAAACTCTATTTCAACTAAACAATCTTTTTCATTGGTTGAATTTAAAAGTTGTGGTTTATTGATTCTACGGAAAGGTTTATTAAATAAAACAAAAGTAAGAGCATCTAAAATTGTGCTTTTACCAGATCCATTTTTACCAACAATAGACGTAGTTGATTTTTCAGTGAGATTAATTTCCGTAAACTGATTACCTGTGCTTAAAAAATTACGCCATCTAATTTTTTGAAATGTGATCATTCGGGGGAATTACAAGGTCATCTGGTTCTATTATAACATAAGTATATTGATTTGCCTCACACACTGCAATGGTTGACTCTTCATCAACTTCTAATACCACTAATTTTGGAAAGTTGTCTGCTTCCATTAATACAACAAATCGTTCAGCATCATCTTCCTCTTTAAACAAATAGAGAACACGATCACCGTCTTCATTATCGACTGAATAAAGTCCCTCGTTTTCTCTACCCTTTAAAGCTAGAACAAACATTACTCAACTTCCGATGCTTCTTTGTAAATTGATTCCATCATCAATTTTAAAATGCTTTTGTTTAAATCAATCTCAGCATTATCTATATATTTGTCAAGAATTGCAACTGTTCCTTCGGATTCCAACACCTCAATATCACAATCCTCAATTTTAATTTCATCAATAACTTTCAATTCAAATGGAGATGCATCTGATAGTTTATTAAAAAACTTTTCAAATTGTTTTGAGTTTGTTTTTTTCTTAACAATAAGTTTTACATATTTTTCAAAACATTCATTATAATTATAAAATTGAGGTGGAGTATCATTATATTCTATTACCTTAAACATTTCATAACTATTTGGTATAAATTCTAATTCCAAAGTTTTTGTATCAAAAATATGAAATCCTCTCGTATCATTCACATCATTCCAATATAATTGATATGGATTACCCAAATAAAATATTTTTCCATTATCTGATCTAGTGTGATAATGTCCAGAAAGAACAAGTTTAAAATTTTCAAATATATCACAATTCATTCCTTCCGTCATCGTGTGTCCTTTATAAGGAGAAAATCCATTCAATTCAAGATGCCCCATTAAAACATTACATGTAGATGATTTAATTTTTGCAATACTATCTTTTGTATTTTCCGAATTAATCCAGGGAACAAAAAGAATTTTCAATTTATCAATCAATACTTCGGTGATCTCGGAATAAACCTGAATATTATCATACTCCCTCATTAAAAGATCTACTGAGTTTACTGCATTCGTATTCTTATAATATGCAGTATGATTTCCTACAATTGTGTGAACTTGTACTCCAATTTGCGACAACCGGTCGTAATAATTATCCTTTGACCATTTCAAAGCCCAGATATCAATATTTTTTCTATTATCAAAAGTATCACCCATATCAACTAATTGAGTAATACCTCTTTCCTCCAGAGTTGGAAAGAAAATATTATCATAAAACTTTTTGAAGTAGTTGTGATATGACTTATCAGATTTCTTAACTCCAAAATGTTGATCGGTAATAATCGCAACTTTCATATCAATAATTCATTTTAGTTTGAATATTACTCTTAATTGTATTCATATCCGAACTTGTACCACTTAGAACATTATTATCCGAAACAAAAACTTCATCAAATCCAGACTGTTCCAAAATTTTATTTTTGATTTCTAATTGTTTTTTTTCTTTGGCAATCCTACGAAGAAACGCATAATAAATGATTTGAGTAAAATATGCAAATGGGTTAGTTGATTTTTCTGGATTAAAATTATTAATGTATTGAACACAGTTTTCTATACCATCAGAAACCATGTCTTCCCTAAACATATAATTGACAAAGTTTGGTTTGTATGATAAGTGTGTAGCAATCTTTAAAAAACACTCTCCAATATAATGTGGAATACAAGGTTTCTGAACATTTTCAGATTCAGAAAGAGACACTAATTTTTTATATTCAACTATTGCGTAAAGAAATTCTTTGTTGTTTACGTAATGATCTGCATCCTTTTTTCTTTTTGGCATTACTACTGTCATTAACTTTACTCATTTCTTATTCATAATTATACCACACTTGAGGGGGGCTTGACAAGTGAGCGGAATGTGTGTAGAATAACTCTGTCAGGGTTGAAAAGACACCTTAGCTACTCTTATATAGATTCTCTAGAGTATTCTTAAATTCAGATACAGAAGATATGTACCCCATAGATTTAGAAGTGCTAATCCTAGATGTTCCTTCTTGATTACAATTCTCCTTAAGATATCTTTTATACATTCTTAATGTATGTATATCTGATACTTCAGTCATAGTAATAACTTTATCCATATTAATAAAGAACATTTCATCTTCAACTACTTTAACCCATGGTTCTACTCTATAAGCCCTCATACCAGTTTTAGTTCTGATAATATCTTTTATAACAACAGGATTATCTAAAATTAAAATAATACGATCATCTTCATAACAAGGACAAACCTTTGCCATTAACTCTTCACCAGATACAAGTTTTAATACTGAATAAAATTCGTCTTCCATAAGTTATTGTTTTAAGTTTATATTAATAATGCTGTAATCAAAGGACTCTTCGTTATAAATTTTTATTCTTTCTATTAAGTGATTTAGTGTATAATTTTTGGAAGAGTTGACTGATATGTCATCTGCAATATCGTAAAGAACTGCCCCTACTTTATCTTGACTTTTTCTAAGAACTCTTCCTATAGACTGAAGATTTCTAATTCTTGATTTACTAGGTGAAGCAAAAATAACATTGTGTAAATTTTTAATGTTAATTCCAGTTGAAAAAGTTCCGTAGGAAGCAATAATAATTGCATTGGTTTCCGTTTCTACTATTCTTCGGACTTCTTCTCTTTCCTTTACACCAACTCCACCATAAACAAAGAAAACTTTTCTTTCTTTGTTCTTGGAACTATTTATAAGATCGTAAAGAATCCTTCCATGAGAATCTACTCTACTAAACAATACCAAAGTATTTCCTTTCAAATCTAAAGTTAAATTTTTGATAAAAGAATTTCTACGATCATTACCTATAATAAATTGAACCTCTTGTTCATAATCATCAAATTTAATTCCGTTATGCTTAAGTAATAAAATTTTAATGTTTAAATTTGATAGGTGCCCTTTCTCAATTAATTCTTTAGTTTGAATCACTTTATATGAAGGGCCAAACAATCCCTCTAAGACCCATTTATGCGTCTGTGTGCCGTCTAAAGTTCCAGTGAGACCAAATCTATACTTGCAGTCTAATAATTTGGTCATGATGTCAACGAGAGACTTTGATTTGAATAAATGTGCCTCATCTCCAATAACAACATCAAAACGATCAAACCATTTTAATGGTTCTTTATAAATTGATTGCCAGGTTGTAATGACTACTGGTAAATTGATATCATACTTTTCCTTTCCTGAGTAAATAATATGACAATAACTTTCAGATTCCCATCCATAAATTGAGAAATCTTTATACATTTGTTCTACAAGAGATGTTGTAGGAACAATGATCAAAGTTGATAAACCTTTATCTGTATAGTATCGAGTAATCGAATAAATTATTAAAGACTTGCCAGATGCAGTTGGAGATACTAAAAGTTTGCGATTATTTTTTAATGCGTCGTAAACACTTTCGATTTGATAATTTCTTGGTTTATGACATGAGATAGATGTGATATAATCAGATACTCCCTCATAAGAAATATTTTCGTTTACTTCAAAAGGTAATCCATAAAATTTACTATTTTTAAATTCATAAGTGTAATTACTAGAATTAGCAAAACTTATTAACTTATCTAATAGTCCAACATACAATTCATTTTTAGTTAAACTAAACAATCGTATTTTTCCATCCCAGTATTTACTGCGATACTGTGGCATAAATTTTGCACCAGGAACTTCAAAAGTGAACAAGTCATTTAACTCCTGACATATGTAAGGTTCTGCTTCAATATGTAAGTAAACTTCATTCTTTTTTGAAATTATAATATTACTCATATCCTGCTTGGAATTTATGCCAATCAATTGCATTTTTAATTTGATATGTTCGGTTGTGAATTTGCTTGATAATATCGTCTAGATATCTCAACATTGAATCGTAGTATTCATTTTTTAATTTAATTGCCGACAGTTTATTGTCAGCATCAATGTATCTATTCATAGATTCTTTATCTCGAATTTTATATGGAAATGGTTCTTCAGAATAAATCTCTGCTGAAGATTTTCCACTATAATACTCATATCTTTCTTTCTTTAACTTATTAAAATCATCCAAAGATTTTTTCTTAAGTAAAGATACATTGTTATAAATGTTATAGTATTTTGCGTGAAGTTGTGGAATTTTTATTGATTCCACATGTAAATTATCAACGTCTATAATTGCATCATTTCTCCAGGATTCCTGGATTTCATCAAGGTTCATACTCATTATAATTTTGATCCATTATATTGTATATAGTATACTTAAAAGTGACTCTTGCTGTAAAATAATCGTAGTCTTTTTTTGTCGTATCAAAAGATAATCCAGTTAATGAAGTTGGAAAAATATCTCTAAATTTAATGTTCACTTGTGGTTGAAAATTACTATTCAGAACTTGCAGAGTTGCATCCGAATATATGTTTCTAAGATCTTTACCACTCGTAGATGGGTCTGTTGTATTTGTTTCTCTCCACTCATTAAATTGTGCAACATTTTCCGGATAACCTAAACCAATTAACCAGTTATATACCTGAATGTAATTAACTAGATCTTCATCGACTAGAAAGTCTAAAGTTAAATCTTCGTATTCTAATTTATCCCCAGGAATTGGAATATCCTTTAAGTATGTTGGTTGAATTGCAACACCAAGATTTACTCCAGGTATACCGGCTTTGGTGCAAAAGAAATCAACTTTAGGATATCTTGATAATATAAATTTGAACCCAACAGGGGACAGATAATTGCGATTACTTATTTGATTACTGTATGGTGTTGCTGGCATTTTCTTTTATTTTTATTTAGATAAAAAAAAGGAGCCCCTAGGGACTCCTTGAAAAATATGTGAACCAATATCACATAAGGTTCTTGACTTGTACTCTTCTGTAATAACGGTTAGAGTTAGTCTTGAGTCTACCGAGTCCTTGATCGGTTCCTTCAGCGAATGGATTAGCAACCATGCCGTAGCGGGTCTTAAATCCAATTTTTGGTTGGAAAGTGTCCTGACCAACGGCGCGAACCATTTGGAGAGGAACATAAGGACAATAGAACAGTCCAGCGTCATAAGGGGATGATCCCTTAAATCCGATAACATAATACTGGTTAGCAGCAATGTTAGCCGCATATGGGTCGATATAAACCTTATACTTACCATTAATAACACCAGCAAAAGTGCTGGCAGTATCATCAACATTGAGCCCAACTTGGAGAGCGGGGGTGTAATCAAGAACACCAGCCATGGTGAGTGCCGAAGCAACGTCAGCAGAGCAGATGATCGTGTTACCCTTTCCTCTACGAGTTCTTTGAGCGATAGCGTTAGCATCGCGCTCTAGTTGGAACAGAAGACCCTTGAACTTCTCAACTGACCAACGACCGTTGGAGTCAACGTCAAGGTCAAAGATACCAGCAGTGGCAGTGTTTGCTTGAGCGCCAGCTTCAGCAATTTGATAAACTGTACGAACAACTTCTCTGTTGATTTCTGCAAGGATTTCAGTTGAGAGAATGTTCGCAAGTTCTGCTTCAGCATCAAGACCGTGAATAGCCTTAAGGTCTTGGGCAAGTTCGAGGGAATACTCGGCCTTCAGTGCTCTTGACTTTGCGGCAACAGTGACTTTCTCAATCGAGAAATTCATCTCGTTGAAGAAGTTGTTCGCAGTATCTCCGAGTGCTTCAGCGTCGGTGGTTGCCATTGCCTGACCTACGTTGTAGGTTCCAGGTGAGGCATCGTTAAGAACAGCTGGATTGCTACCAGTTTGGGCAGCAGTGGTGGCGATACCAACAGATGCTTGTG
>Ga0194133_10008815_pt1 | contig 11701 bp, 9 predicted proteins | sample TA2KigOf40mmetaG_FD_155448 | JGI IMG/M metagenome (GOLD analysis project Ga0194133, IMG submission 155448) | Freshwater microbial communities from Lake Tanganyika, Tanzania - TA2015055 Kigoma Offshore 40m | ecosystem: Environmental > Aquatic > Freshwater > Lake | place: Tanzania: Lake Tanganyika...
GACCGATAGCGTAGAGGTTGGGGGCCGGCGTCAAGGGTTCGCTCCGCCGGGCTTTGCCCGCCCTTGACCCCGGCCCCCACCCATACGGAATTTAAGAGAGGCATTTTCATCTTGTCGCCGGTTTTGGGAAGTCTACGCAGCGTACTTTCGAGGAGGTCTCACTAAAGTTGCGGTCGATGTTCGCCAACGGGCACCTTCGTCCCGGGGACCGTCTGCCGCCTGAGCGCGAGTTCTCCCAGCATCTAGGCGTCAGCCGGTCGGCGATGCGTGAGCCCCCGCGTACCCTCAAAATCAGTAGCGTCATCAAGTTGCGCAAGGGCTGCAACGGTGGTGCCTTCGTCACGGCCAGCAATCTCGAGGCGGTGACCGCCAATTTCCGCGATTTGCTGACCCGTGGCAATCTCAAACCGAGGAACTGGCCGAGGCACGCATCTGGCTTGCCGAGATCGTGATCCGCATCGCCTGCGAGCGGGCCAGCGAGGAAGACTCCCGTCTGCTCAACACAAGATCCGCAAGGCTGAACGAATGTTTCTGGCGGGGCGGCATGCCGAAAGGTTCCATCTCAACCTCGAGCTCCACAATATCCTGGCCCCCTGGACCCGCAACCCTGTGCTCGCGATGAACTCCCCGACCTTGCAGGGTCTGATGCATGAATTGGCCCACCGGTATGACCAGAAGACCGACTTCGGATTTGCCGAGCGGCATCAACTGATCGCGGCCCTGCGGGTTAGTGATGGCGCGCGGGCGACCCGGGTGCTGCTCGGTGTCATGAACCAGCGGCACCGCTACATCTTCTCCTGCCTGCTCGCGACGCCGCCGTTCGGAGAGGACGCGGAGGACACGCCTGTCTCGTCAAGCAAGCGCGCTGATTTCCTGGGGGTAATCGGTCCATCGCTCTGATGGCGAATTAACATCGTTTTTATTGGTGGGGCGGGGGTCAGGCCGTAGTTGTCGTGCCACCCATAACAACAGTAGACTAGGCGTTTTGCCAAGGGAGGATGGGCCCGCGGCGAAGCTGATGAGCGATGGGATACACGATCACTGAAAAAATCTTGGCGCGCGCGAGTGGCGGGGCAGCAGTCCGGGCGGGCGACGAGGTTCGTGCCAAGCCCGATTTCGTTGTTTCGTACGACTTCCCCGGCTACACCGATGTAATCTTCCGGCAGATGAAAGACGAGTTTGGGATCGACAAGGTCCGCGAGCCCGATCGCTTCGTGCTGTTCATCGACCACATGGTGCCTGCAGTCACCCCACAGGAAGAGGACCTCCACCAAAACACCCGCGACTGGGGCGCGGCCAATGCGGTCCCGGTGCATGAGCGCAAGGGGATCGGACATCAGGTCGCCGCCGAGCTCGGCTATGCTACGCCTGGCGCTCTCGTTGTGCACTTCGACGGCCACGTCTCCCAGCTCGGCACCTTTGGTACGCTGGCGATCGGCGTACGTCGGCAGCTGCTTGAGGCCTTTGTGAAGGATTGCATACTGATCAAGGTGCCGGCGACGACGCGCGTCGACCTCACCGGTCACCTGCGCCCGGGCGTAATGGCGCGCGATGTCTTTCACCATATCGTGCGCGTGCTGGGGCCGGCGAGCTGCCGTTTTCAGGTACTCGAGATCGGTGGCGCGGCGCTCGCGGACATGAGCATCGATGCACGTCAGACCATCACTTGTCTGGCGATGTTTACCGGCGCGATCACCGCGATCATCAATCCGGACCAGGTAACGCTGCCCTACGCGCGCGAGCGGGCGCGGCTGTTGATCGAGCCGCTCTACTCCGATGTCGATGCCGCCTATGCGGCTCGTCACACGATCGACCTGACAAATCTCGAGCCGGTGGTCGTGGTCCCGCCCAGCCCGGCCAATACCCGCGATCTCTCCGAGGTCCTCGGGACCGAGGTCCAGGTCGGCTACCTGGGCTCCTGCGCGTCGGGCCGCATCGAGGATCTGCGCGCTGCCGCTCAGGTGCTGCGCGGGCGCAGCATCCGCCCCGGTTTTCAGCTCCATGTGGTGCCGACCAGCCAGGAGATCATGCGACAGGCGGCCGAGGAGGGCCTGCTCACCAACCTGATTACGGCGGGTGCGTTCGTGACCTCGCCGTCTTGCGATTATTGTTTCGGCCGGCTCGGGGTCATGACCGCGGGTCAGCGGGCGGTCTCGACCGGCACCCTCAATGTGCGCGGACGCATGGGCAGTCCCGACTCCGAGATCTACATCGTCAATGCGGCTGCGGTCGCAGCGGCCGCCATCGAAGGCCGGATCGCTGATCCGCGCCGCTACCTCTGAGGGTGCGCCGATGGCACTGAGCAATCTGCGGGGCCGGGTGGCCTTCATGTTCACTGAACGCGATTTCGATGTCGACCAGATCGTCGGCGTCAAGAACATCAAGCTGCGCGATCCGGCCGAGCTGGCTGCGGTGGCGATGCAGGCCTACGACCCTGATTTTGCGCGGCAGGTGCGGCCTGGCGACCTGCTGGTAGGCGCGGACAATTTCGGTTACGGGCATCCGCACTATCCGCCGATGATCGCGATGCGCCATCTGGGCATCCGTGGCGTGATCGCTGAGAGCTTTTCGCCTGGCTACTGGCGCGGTGAAATCGCGATGGGTTTTCCCCAGGTTGCCTGCCCCGGCATCCTCGGTTTCGTCGAGCGCTGGGACGACATCGAAGTCGACTGGGACGGCAACCGGATCGTCAACTACACGCGCGGGTCCGAGATTGTGATCGAACCCCTATCGCTCGCCGACCGGCAGATGCTTGACGCGGGTGGCATCGTCGGCTACCTGCACGCGCGTGATTGCAGCGAGCCCGGCGCGGCCTGAGCGCGCAGGGCGCGGCGGTTCCGGACCCCTCTATTTTGAACGGAGTTCTCCAGTGACCGATCGATCCCATCTGGCCCAATCGCTGCGTTCTGGTCAGACCGTCTGGGCCGCTGGCGTCTGGGATGCGCTGTCCGCGCAGCTCGCGCAAAGGGCTGGGTTCCCTGCCGTGATGACCTCAGGCTTTGCGGTGTCGGCGGCGCTCCTGGGCGAGCCGGATGTCGAGGTCTACACGATGACCGAAAATCTCGCCGTGGTTCGCAATGTTGCTCACGCCGTGTCGGTGCCCGTCATCGCCGACACCGACACCGGCTACGGCAATGCGATCAATGTGATGCGCACCGTCCGCGAGTTCGAGCAGGCGGGCGCGGCGGCATTGATCTTTGAGGATCAGGAGGTGCCCAAGCGCTGCCCTTGTGCCGCCGACCGCATCGAAATCCTGCCGCTCCTCGAGGGCGCCGCCAAGATCCGTGCGGCGGTGGAGGCGCGTCGTGACCCGAACCTAATTATCATCGCCCGCACCGATGCGACCGACGAGGACGAGGCGATCGAGCGTGCGATCGCTTACGCCAGGGTGGGCGCCGACCTGATCCAACCGATCAGCCGCTGCTTCCGCTCGATCGATGGGCTGCGTCGTCTGCGCGCCGCTTGCGGGCTGCCGCTGTCGCTGCAGATCCTCGGCTGGCTCGAAACCGATCTCGAGCGCGCCCAGATCGAAGAGGTGGCGGGACTGGCCGTCTACCCCTTGGTGGGGCTCTTCACGATCGCCGCAGCCCTCGAGCAGAACTTCGAAGCGCTCTGGAAGCGTCGCACGACCCGAGGCGGTCTGCCGCTACCGATGACCGACATGGCCAGCTTCAAGAAATTCATCGGTTTCGCCGAAGTCGAATCTCTTCAGGCGCGCTTCCTGTTGGAGGATGCGGCCGATCGTCGATGAACGAGCCGAGCTCGCCCACTGCAGCAGGCGGACGGCACAGTGATTGATGCAACTCAACCCAAGGAGACCCAGATGAGCCTAATTTCCCGCAGAAACCTGCTGATTGCCGGCGCTGTCTCGATAGCGTTCGCTGCGATCGCGCCGGCGCAGGCCCAGGTCAGCGCGGCCACCCTGGACGGGCTGGCTGCCCAAGCCAAGGGGAAGGGCCCGGTCATTTGGTATGAGAGTTCGCCTGCCGATGATGCCGCCAAGATCGCTGCCGCCTTTGCCAAGCGATTCCCGGGCCTGCAGATCCAGCATGTCAGGGACGCCGGCGGCGCCGGCATCGCTGGCCGCGTCATCCAGGAAGTACAGGGCAATGCCCGCACCGCCGATATCCTGACCGGCAGCGCCTCGGTGATCTGGCAACTGGTCAACCGCAATCTAGTCGACAAGCAGGACTGGAAAGCACTTGGGGTGCCTGGCTCCGTCGCAGTTTCGCCGTTTACGATCGCGAGTACCACCGCCGTCTATGTGATCCTGACCAACCGGCAGCAGGTCTCGGATGCCGATGCGCCGAAGAACTGGAACGATCTCCTCAACCCCAAGTGGTCCGGCAAGGTGGGCCTGTGGATCCGCGCCGAGCCGCAGCTGTCGCTCGCGGCGTTGTGGGGCGAGCAGAAGACCACCGAGTTCATCAACGCGGTGAACCAGCAGAAGCCCTTTGTCTTCAAGAGTACCTTCCCGCTCGCTCAGCAGGTCGGCGCAGGCGAGATCCCGGTGGGCGTAGGCCTTTATCACGCTGCGATGGTGCCGATCCGCCGCGGTGCGCCGATCCGCTTCAGCTTCCCCGATCCGGTGCCTACCACCACACTGCACAGCGCGGTCATCTCCGTCGGCAAGAACCGCGAAGGCGGCTTGCTGCTCGCTCTGTGGCTTGCGACTCCGGAGGGTGCGAAGATATACGAGGATGCGACCGGGCGCGGCCACGCGGGCGTGCAAGGGACCGAGGTGCAGAAGCTCCTTGCCGGCCGAACCCTGACCGAATTTAGCGCTGACAAGGTGCCCGATAACCTCGAGATGTTCGAGCGCTTCAATAAGCTGATTGCTGCAGGCGGCCAAGAGGTCAAGTGAGTGTGAGCGCGGCCCCCCGCGCGGCTGCGGTGCTGCCGTACGGCTCGGGCGGACTGGCTCGACGGCTTGCGGCTGCGCCGGTCGCGCTGCTGCTGGTCTATCTGGTGGTGGTGCCGCTCGTGCTGCTCGGCATGAGCAGTGTGCGGCCCACCGGCTTTCCTCTCGAGCCCGGCTTCACGGTTGCGAACTTCGGCAAGGTCTTCCTCGCCGACAACTTCCCGCGCCTGGTCTGGACGACCATCGTCTTCGCGCTCGGTTCGACGGTCCTCGCGATGGTGCTGGGCACCGCGATGGCCTGGCTGGTCGAGCGCACCGACCTGCCCGGGCGTAATCTGTTTCGCGTGCTGGTCATCCTGCCGATGGCCGCGCCGCCGGTACTGCTCGCCATCGGCTGGGCGATGCTGCTGTCGCCGCGCACCGGGTTTTTCAATCTGCTGCTGCGCGATCTGTTTGGGCTCCAGACGGCACCCTTCAATGTCTATTCGGTCCCGGGCATGATCTTCGTCGAGGCGCTGGCCTTAGTTCCGACCGCCTTTCTTTTTCTGGCACCTGCCTTTCGCAACATGGACCCCAACCTCGAGGACGCCGCGATGGCAAGCGGAGCTTCGACCTGGATGATGATCCGGCGCGTGCTGCTGCCGCTGCTCTGGCCGGCACTCGCCGCTTGTGCGGCCTTCTTGCTGATCGTCAGCTTCGTGGTGTTCGACATCCCGGGCACGCTGGGGATGCCCGCCCGTATCTATGTGCTCAGCACGCAGATCTTCTATCTGACCGCCGACAGTCCGACCGGCGTGCCGCTCTACGGTCAGGTCAGCGCGCTCGGCACTTTTTTCCTGTTGATCCTGGTCGTGCTGGGTTACGCCTATCACCGGTTCACCCGTGAAAGCCAGAGGTACCGGACCATCAGCGGCAAGGGCTTCCGGCCGAGGCTTGCGAGCCTCGGACGCTGGCGCTGGCCGACGACTGCCGCGGTCTCGGTCTACTTCCTGCTGGCGGTGTTTGCGCCGCTCGCAATCCTGGTCTGGGCGAGCCTGATGCCCTATCAGACCCGGCCCAACGCTGCTTCGCTGTCCCTGATCACCTTCGAAAACCATCTCGATTTCCTGCGCAATGCGCGCCTGATCACCGCGACCATCCACTCCCTGACGGTTGCCTTCTTCGCATCGACCATCGTCGCGTTGCTGTCGCTGATCATTTCCTGGATCGTGGTCCGGCAAAGGCCTCCAGGGGCACGCGCCATCGACAACCTCGCGTTCGCGCCGATCGCGATCCCCGGCGTGATGCTGGGCGTTGCGGTGGTCTATGTCTATCTGACGCTCGATTTCGTATTCCCGATCTACGGCACGATCTGGATCCTGGTGGTTGCTTATGTGACCCACTACATTTCATTCGGCACCCGGCTCGCCAACGGCGTGATGGTGCAGATCCATCCCGAGCTCGAGGAGGCGGCTCGTACCTCGGGTGCCGGCAGCCTGCGGGTGCTCGCACGCATCACCGCGCCGCTGGTTTGGCCGGCAGTGGCCGCGATATGGATCTGGGTGTTTGCGCACGCGATGCGCGAGCTCTCCACTGCCCTGATGCTGTCCGGCCGCAACAACATCGTGCTGCCGACCCTGCTCTGGGATTACTGGACCGGTGGCGAACCCACGCGGGCGGCGACGGTCGGTGTCTGGCTACTCGCCGCACTTGCGGTCTTTCTTGCGCTCTGGCATGTCTTGAACAACCGCAGCGCGGCCCGTCGGGCCTGAGCGCGGCTCTGGTGGCTGCGTACGAGGAACAGCATGCTCAAGGTTGACCGTCTGCTCAAACGATACGATCGCGGCAATGCGCAGGCTTTTGCGGTGCAGCAGGTGAGTTTCGAGGTCCAGCCCGGCGAGTTCTTCACTCTGCTGGGCCCGTCCGGTTGCGGTAAGACCACGACCCTGCGCTCGGTTGTCGGGCTCGAGACCCCCGACGAGGGCGAGATCCTGATCGCGAGCGAGCCGGTCTTTTCGTCTACGCGGGGCATCGCCGTGCCGGTCAGCCGTCGCGATATTGCGATGGTCTTCCAGAGTTATGCGATCTGGCCGCACATGACGGTGGGACAGAATGTCGCGTTCCCGCTGGAGGCGCTGGGTGTGCGCGGCGAGCCTGCCCGCCAGCGGGTCGAGCGGGCACTCGAGATGGTGGGTCTTGCGGCCTACCGGGACCGGCCGGCGCCGATCCTGTCCGGTGGCCAGCAGCAGCGAGTAGCGCTGGCCCGTGCGATCGTCAAGGAATCCCGCGTGCTGCTGCTTGACGAGCCCCTGTCCAATCTCGACGCCAAGCTGCGCGAACAGATGAGGGTCGAGTTGCGTGACCTGCAGCGGCGGATCGGCACGACCGCGATCTATGTGACCCATGACCAGGAGGAGGCAATGAGCCTCTCCGACCGAGTTGCGGTGATGAGCGAGGGGCGGATCGTCGAGCTCGCCCCGCCGCGCGCGCTCTACCTCCGGCCGCAGACCGCATTTACCGCGCGCTTTGTCGGTCAGGCCGATCTGATCAACTGCACGCTGCTGGCACGCGAGTCACATGCGGCCATCGTCGACACAGCGCTGGGTCGCCTGCGCTGCGAGGGGCTGCCGGAGGGCGGGCTCGGTGGTGCGCTCAGCCTGCTGGTGAGGCCCGAGCATATCGATCTCCTGCCGGCCGCTGGCGAGCGCGGCGTTAATCAGGTCGACGGTGTGATCGAGCGGCAGGTCTTCTCAGGTCGTATCGTCGAATATTTCGTCAGGGTCGGCGAGCGGGTGGTCCGTGTGCAGGGGACTTCGAGAGCGATTCATGACGCAGGGGTTGTGGTGCGGCTGATGTTAGCCCCCGAGCACTGTGTGCTCGTGCAGGGTGCACGCTCGCAGCCGGGCGCGCCGCTCTGACCAGAGCAGGCCGGCTCTGCGAGCCGACCGCCGGCGACCTCTCGGCCGTGCGCGGCTGCCGATCTTGGAGCAGCGGACTTTGCCCTAAGGGGCTGCAGGTGCAGTTGCCGATCACCATCGAGATCCTCCGGCAAAGGCTGGATGATTTTCTTGAATACAGCAGACAACTGTTGCGAGCCGATGATCAGCGTCGATCTGCCACGGGTTGAGCGAAATCGATCCGCGCTCGATCACTGCCGGCCCAGCTCGGCGAGTTCATCCGGGGTGTAGGACGCCCCCGTCCCTTTCTGGATCATCCGGATCTCGGCCCAGTCGCGCCGGTAGTCGATGGCGACAAAGCCGCGTGAGTCCTTGAACTCGGCCGCCAGCGCCGATCGGGGGTCGTCAAAGCTCAGGAAGGCCTGACGGATCCGGTCGCGCAGGCCGGGGTCCAGATCGTGGCAGACGCCGAAGGCCGTGCGCGGGAAGGGCCGCGATGCGTAGATGATCTTCAGCACGCCGTGATCGATCTGCCCGCGGTGGCGCATCCGCTCGATCACCGTGCTCGCGACCGGTGCCGCATCGTAATCGCGCTTCAGCACGCCGACCACCGAGTTTTTCGTGCTTGCCCGAATAAAGCACTGGATAGTCCTAGCCCGGGAGGACGCCGAGAGCGGTCAGCAGGAGCCGTGGTGCGGTGTCGCCTGGGTAGGACGAAGGGGCAACATGCGCGACCCGCCTCCCCTTCAAATAAGCGAGTGAGATGATCGGACTGTCGCTCCGCACGATCACCTGTAGTGATTAGCCGGTACCGCCATCGTGACGCTGGATGGCCACCAGCGGCACGAAGCCGGTGAGGTTGGCCGCATAAGGCGCCGAGGCCCAATCGACACCGGAAATGTGCTGGCGGCCGACGTGGATTGCCTTGACCTGCTCGGCATGGGTGTCGGTGGATACCAGCGGATCTTCCGGCCGGTCACCTTGCCGTGGTGGGTCAGCAATGCGGAGAATCTCTCCTGATAGAGCGCAGGGTCGCCGACTGGTGCGTAGGCGAACACCGGGGTCGCAGGGTCCTTGAGTCGTCCGCGCTCGCGGGGCGCATCCGCGATCAGATCTCAATCAGCATCGCAGTACCTCGTGCCGAGATCGCCACGGTTAGGGCAAACCGCCTGATCCTTTGGGCCGTCTGCGCGCTGGCCGCAGTCGGCCGCAGCAGGCTCGCGAGCCTGAGCGCAGACGCTGGCGCAGCAAGCAGCAGGCGCCTGCGGTATGGCTCGGTGGCTGTCGGGGGATCAGGATCAGGACGTCTTCCTGGATGCTCCTGGGTCTCAGCCGCAGCAGCCCTGGGGCCCAGCTGAGGTCGATGCGCCGGCTTGACGACCAACCGAGCTCGACTGCATCCCGCTGCCTTCGCTGTTGACAGCGGCAGACACCTCGACAGCGGCCGGCTCGCAGCAGTTACCGAGGAGGATGGGCGCCTGCACGCCGCTATGCTCGCAGCAGCCCCCCTTCCACCAGCGGGCGCCTTCGCCACTGCAGTACTTGTCGTCGGCCTCGACCATGCTCATGAACATCGGGTGGTAGTTGCGGCAGACCTCGAGCTCGGTCTTGACCCAGTGCAGCGGGTCTTTCGCATAGTGCTGCCAGTAGTCACCGCGCATATTGATCCCCGGCACAGCGGGGTTCCAGCTCTCATCAAGCCATAGGTCAGGGTCGCCATATTTGGCGCAGAGCTTGCGGATCTCAGGGTCGTCGAGCGCGCGCAGGCGGCCGTTTTCGATCAGGTTTTCGTGGTCGCCCGAGCGCTCGACCGTGTAGGTCGGGAAATAGAGGTGCAGATGCCAGTGGCCAACCAAATGACCCATCCGCGCCGCCTCTCGTTCGGCCATCGACGAGATGATCGTGCCAAAGCCCATGTGGATCACGCCCGATCGCATCCGCTCGTAGAGGCAGTTGACGAAGCCAGACGGGAAGTCCTTGCGCGGCCGATGGATGTGGGGATTGGTGCCTATCGAAGCTTCCCACCACCACATGATGCCCTTGTCCGGATAACCGGGGTATTGCAGGTCCCTGGTCCGCTCCATCACATCGCGCAACTTGTCGCCGAAGGCTCCGCCCGCGTTGATCCGTGTGATCTTCGAGTTCTCGACGATCAGTTGAGTCCAGTCGCAGGGCGCGATGTGGTTGGTGGTGCCTGCAATCACGCCGCAGCCGTCTTCGAGAGACGGGTGCAGCATCCAAGGTCGTCCTGTGAGGTGGCCCGGCAGATAGGTCTTGCCGAAATGCTCGTTGCCGCGCCAGAAAGTGCTCGTCAACACCGGATCGTAGAACTCGCGCCGCTCGTCCCAGTACTCGCGATGATTGGTGAAGGAGATGTCAGTGCCTTCGGAGTCGGTGATGCGCACCCGGTGGGCACCCCGGATCCGCTCCCAGGTCCAGCGGTCCATCGCATTGATCAACTCAATCGGCATCGCATGCGCCGGCGAGGCGAGGATTTCCGGTGTGATGAAGGGCATCCGCTGGATCTTGATGTAGCGCTCGGCCAGCACCGGCCCGCCGTAGCCCATCAGGATCTTGTCGTATTTCTGTTTCTTTTCTTCCTCTTCCCACATGTCCATCCATTCCGCGAGCTCCTTGGTGCGGAACAGGTAGTAATCGACCTCGTCGGCGCCCACCCACTGGGGAACCGGGCCACGATCGATTTTCTGGATCTCATAATCGACCTTGTATTTCTCGAGGATCTTCTGGCAGGCCTGGATCGTAAGCTCGCTGTGCCAGTTGTCGACCCGCAGCAGCACGCGCTCGCCTTCCTTCAGATCCCAGCAGGCATTGAGGCCGTGGTTGTAGGGACGGCGGGCCACATGCTCCAGATAGGGCAGCAACTGGTCGGCATCGGTGACCTCGACGAAGGGCGGGCAGCGTGGCGGCCGGCTTTCCTTAAGCGGAGCCTGCCCGAACGAGGGCAGGCCAGCGGGCCGGTGATCGCCATCGGCGATGGCTGCCGCGAGCGCAGCGCTAGGTGTCTTCTTAAGCATCGGGCTCTCCTGCTGGTCTGGCAGGCATTTTGAACGCAAGCCCTGGTCTGCTCAAGCCAGCCCGGTTCATTTGCACTGCGCCGCAGGCGATGCTAAGGTGGGTTTTCATCAAGCCTTATTGCTACTCATGTCCCGCCAGCCAACGGCCAGCGCGATTGTTCCCGCCAGCGGTGCCCCGCTGATCGCCGCCGCGCGGTGGCTCGGTGCGCGGGTGCCCGTTCGCAAGTCTCGGTCGAATGGGCGCTTCATACTCCACCCGCAGGGTCGGTGCAGTCTGCATCGACCCTGCAGGAGGCAGGCACCGCGGCCGGCGCGAAGCCAATGGCCGGATCGCCTGATAAAGAGCGACGGGTGCTGGTTTTTCGGTTGGCGGGCTGAGCAGCGCAGGGCCTTGCCGATCTGCTTCAGATCATCCCCGCACCGTCCGCTGCCGCTGAGGAACTGTGTGCGCTCTTGCCGTGGGCCAATTTCGACCACCTCGCGAGCGAGCGCGATGGTGCCAAGGCCGAGCCGGTAGTCCTTGGCCAGGTAGGCGCGCGCCTGGTCGGGGTGGATCTGCGTCGTTTCGGACAAAAAAGCCCCCAGAGAGGCTGTGGAGGGCCGAGGTATTTCCCAATTGGGTACTTCGGCTGGAGCCGCATCCGCTTTCGCGGCCACCTTGCCCGGGGCAAGGTGGCAAGGCCGTCTGGCCTCGTCTGGATGCAGCTGTAAGTGGAACCGACTGGGCTTATCCGGTGAGCACGGAGGGACTTAAAAGCGAATTTTATTTCGCCGTACATAACTATATAATTTAAGCTTACCGTCAATAAAACAGCCTCTCTTAAATTCCGTATGGGTGGGGGCCGGGGTCAAGGGCGGGCAAAGCCCGGCGGAGCGAACCCTTGACGCCGGCCCCCAACCTCTACGCTATCGGTCTGGCCGATGCGGCA
>Ga0194133_10008819_pt1 | contig 11698 bp, 5 predicted proteins | sample TA2KigOf40mmetaG_FD_155448 | JGI IMG/M metagenome (GOLD analysis project Ga0194133, IMG submission 155448) | Freshwater microbial communities from Lake Tanganyika, Tanzania - TA2015055 Kigoma Offshore 40m | ecosystem: Environmental > Aquatic > Freshwater > Lake | place: Tanzania: Lake Tanganyika...
TCGTTGATATACCAGGTCAGGAAGCTCTAGTCCACACCCTTCAAACTCTTCAGTTTCTGTTTTCATAGCTAATGTTATGTTATCCTTTCTGAAATTGAAAAAATAAAACATGTTTTATTTTAGCAGTTACACAATTGCGGACTATTTTTGTACCTGCTGGCATGTTGATGTCGACGATTATTCTTCCCACCAATTGAGCTTTTTATTCCAATTTGCTCGAGTTCTTCCTCGAAACGATTAAGGTAGCCTGATATTCAAAAGGAAATGAATTTATAAGTTTTTGACTTGTTTTTTAACTTTAGACCTTCAATGAGTTGTAAGAAATCTTCTTTTTGTAAATATGGCTTCTCTTCATCAAAGAATGCCTCAAGATTATCATGAAACCTAGTTCAAGTTCAGTCTAATTAATTGGGTTAAAAATGATAGTTTACTCTTCTTTTCTCCACCATAAAAGTTTATCACCCAATTGTTGTATTCGAATGCTTCCAGTTTTCATCTGACTGGCTAATTTAGACCTTCTGTGCTCTTGGTTACTTAGTTTTGCAGCTTTTCTAGAACTAGATCAAAATTTTCTTAGAATCATTATAAGTGTACAAAAATAAAAAGCCTTTGACAGTTTCAAACTTACCAAGGATGAATAACTTTGTCCTTCCTCACGGCCCCACGAGCAGGTGGGTGCTTACCTTTGGCCATTCTTAAATTAAAATATTTTAGATGTATAAATATTTAACAGATAGATACGTGCATTATAAAGAGTTAAAAATTCAGTTTCAAATTAAGTGTGATAATTCTGATTTGCTAAAGGTAAGGATACCTGATCTCCCTTTTTCTATAATTTGCCAGAAATATATACTTCAATCAAGTGTAAGTCGGCTCGAAATTGGTTTAAAATTCAACTTTGATTTAAAATTTTACGCCACACAATTAAGGAAATTAGTTTTGTTATTCTCACGTGCTGTGCGCACGTTTTTGGCAAAAATACTATGATATAGGTACCTATGGTCTGAATCCACAGCGCAATAATAATCACGCATGTTATGAGCGCATTCGTTTTGTTTTTCCACGTCGAAAAGGTCCTTTGCCATTAGCGAGCTAGAGTCAGAGTCCATTTTAAATGAGTGGTAAAAATGAAGTAAAGCGCTTGAGACTTCTCAACAAAAGTCTGAGCCAGCACAGATCTTGATCTTTTAATTCCCTTTCTACCTCCGATTGGGGTGCACATATCGGTCTCAACATCCAAGATATGTCTTTTTTGGAAAGATTTTTCTTCAAGCTTTAGGTGAGATAAAGCTGTTACCTATCTGCAACTTGAAATATCAGTGAGGGGTCTGAGGGGCATGTGCCAGGGTCTCGTGATCATCACCATCACTACTGGTTGAACAAGATTCCATGCTGTTTAACAAGAACTTAATGCTCATTCCAAAACCCTAGTTTAATTGGATAACTTTTTCCTTACAAGTTTCTTGTGAAGGTCCAGGTGGAAAAAAATCTTGACGTATCCTACTCCAAAATGCTATGACATGCTCCGGATCTTTTGAGTAGGTATGAGGATGATAGCAGGTTATATCCCTGATTTTGTTCCAGGATTGTAAGATCTCCTGGACAATTGCCAGAACTCCTTTTAGGGGTCTCATTTTTACTCATGAGGGTTGCCTTAGCAGCCCCAACCCATCTTTCTCTACACAATCTCTGAATAAATCCCCTTAAGGTATACGGAACGTAGTTCCCTCATGTGACTTCAATTGTTATTTCTGCAAAACTGAAAAAATTACAAGAAAGGTATCAGCTAAGAAATTCCAAGCTAACAAGTTGGATGACTCTTTGAATACTTATATGGAGTTGGCAACAGAGTCATGTTAATTGAATAGTGATCTGAATTCGTGCGGCAGAACACCTCGTCTGGGAAAGAAGGTATGGTTTGCAGAGTAGCGAGTGAGATTCGTGACCCTGGAAAGAAAATCATTTTTCATTTTTATTGGCTCATTTTAAAATGCTATACACCTTAGGCCTACCTCGAAGTATAAATGTCAGCAAATCGAAAAAGTCTCCTAGAAAAATACGTCGGGGTCCTGTCAGTCCTGAAGACTGATCCAAACTGAGGATTGAAATGTTTTTTCATTTGCTCTCTTTAATAGAAAAGAGAACATTTTCTTTAGAAAAGTTGATGGTTGTGTTATAATAAGGAAGGGAAAAAATCTACCTCAGATCTTTCAGCTCCTCCTTCCACACGTTTAGGACTTCTAGACAATCTGACTGGCATCCGAGATCCTTAAAAAGTTTTATTTTTCAAGCAATACTCAAAAGTTTTTCGAGTCATCCAACATCTTTGGTCCACTAGATGGAATCGCAAACATCAGTTTCCCCCTTTGCTACCGCTCAGGTTATGATTGGAAACTCACCTGATGCTCCTCCAACAAGCTCTGAAGAACATTTGACCAGTTATTGTTCCACTTCATAACCTCATCATTACCAACGGTAATTTCGTCTTCTAATTCATGTATGATTGCTGCGGTACGCCAACCACTGAACATACTCTAAAAACAATTTGGCTAATTTAGATTTTCCTTAATTTTTTAAAAAGGCTTGAATAACCAAGTCTGCTAAATCAGCATAAGGATGGTCGCCAAAGTATAAAACGCGCTCGTCCCCCCAACCTGTCAGTCTTTGAAGCTCCTCAAGTGACCCCTGTGAAAATGAATAACAGCCTTTACTAACTGTTTGTGTTGTAACTGCATGGGAAAAAATTCTTACTCCAGTGTAAATCTTCCCTTCCTCCAAGGACAAAACTGGCTTCCATTTCAGACGCTTGTTTGTAGGAGAGTAATTTCTGTGACAATTCATTGAAAAAGTGCAAGTTAAAAGTATGGCTAAAAACATTTATATGTATACCTGAAGTGCTTTGTTTTCAGCTTGAAAAAGTTTGGCTTTTTGGCAGACACAATAACTACGTCGAAAAGTTGCTGCCAATCTTGACCAAGTGTGTAGCGCATACCCTTCATTGAAACATCAACCCATTGTCAAGTTCGTACTCTCTTTGAAATCTAATACCCAATACCTGATTGACGATTTCAAACGGACTGTTTGTGATCACAAAAGTCTGCTTTCCGTTGCTTCTCAACATTTCAAGGTATGGCCTGAGAAGCATGTCTTTGGAGAGAAGATTCGACGGATTTTCACTTGCTGTGGTGTGAAAAACTGGATGTGCAACCTCGATGCAAGCCTATTTAAATTGCCAAATTAATATAAAAACCTTTGAATTTGTCAAGCCTAAAATTTAACCAAAACATCCTCGTAAATAGACTGTGGTTCATAGCTGATATTTTGGTCCAAGAACCACTGGATAACGTCGACCAAAAGACACATCTTTGGCTTTGCAAAAGTGTCCACCATCTGAATAAGCCCAGTTTGAGTATTCTAGATTGTTGAAAGGGTAAATTTAATCATCAACTTCTAGGGCAGATAATGTGAAAAAACCATTTACGGCTGGGTCAATGGCAGTATTGGTAAAATGTCGACGTTTGTAAATGGCAAGGACTTCTTCGTCTTTTAATTGTTGACGTCCTCGGTAGACTGAGCCAAGGTTGATCTAGAAAAAAATAAAAACTTTTATTTATTTCTCCCTGGCCCCTGCATTATATTAATAATGTATGACATATCAACTAAATGACCTGAATGAATGAGTCCACTTTTAACAAAAGTCCATTAAAAATGTCGTAATGAAGTCCACGAATGGCAAACTTTGGGTCGTACTGAAACCTAAGCATTGCTTCTGGGTACTAAAAAAACTATTCATTTAAAAATAACCTTTCCTTATTCAACTTTTTTCACTAATACTACCTTGAACTTGTCAACAAGTGCCTGCTTTGCACAATGATGAATGAGTTGTTCAACATCTGTCCTATAAGTTGCCAACGTGTAGTCGTAATCAAATCCATAAACGTCGATTTCTCCTAGATCAATGTCATCATTGGCAAACACTCCCAAAGGATCCACATTGGGCGGAAGTTTTTTTCCTATAAGAACATATTGAAAAAGTGAAATAAACTTGAGGCTATAGAAGTTCATTCCTCACCTTTGAGTAGGTCCTTCTTTTGGTTATACTCATCAATAAGGAATTGGCGACTTGAAAAGTTTGTTTTTTGACAATGGCTGACAAAAGTCCCTCTTGAGTAGAAGTTTGCCAGAGGTGAAGAAAGTCGCTTAAACATCAACATCATTCAAAAGTGTTTTGACCACATTTCAAACACAAGTATTGGAAGTGTCACCACTTGAAAAATCGTCCTGAATTCTTAGTTTGACTTACAAATCATTTCAGACTTCTGTCATTTTTCATCCATGTGACAGCCTCATGCTTGTTTGTTTTGTTTGCAACGCAAATCCCTGAATTGTAAAGAAATGCAAGTTCCGCGAATAAGGTAAATTTTTGCCATTAACAAATTGAGTTAGTTTTCTTTATATTAGCTTTTACATCTCTATTAAAAAAAATGATTTTAACAAAAATTATGGTAGTGGGGAAAGATAAAACTCAGGTTTGAGCTTAGATTAAAAGGTTAAAGAGTTGGTGTCAACAACCCCCATATTTGGACTTTGGATCATTTGTTTGTTTGTTTGAATGTGAGCTAGTAGAAAACAAAGAGATAATATATAAAATAAACCCAAGGGGCTTTTGCCATATAAGCAAACTGATCAAAAAGAATAACAGTAAAGCGAAATTTCATAGAATAGACAATAAATAATTAAACTGGAGAATTGCAGATCAAGAAAAAAAATCATGTTTTGAGATTCAACTAAGAAAAGTTTTATGAATATTATTGATGTAATAGCAACCTTGTTTTTACCTTGGTTTGAGTTTAAAGCCCCGAAGGGGCGTTTTTCGCCATCTAAGACGACTTTTTCCATTCTTTTCCTACTTTCTTTCAGTACGATTTGTTGCGATTTTCGTCACTACGTCTTCTTATGTGCATCGATCCAACCAAAGTCCAAAATTAGTTTATAATATTTTTATTGAAACGATTAAGTTTGTCAAAACTTAGGATTAAATTAAACTGAACGTAATTGAATGAATTGATGTTTTATCTGCTTTTCAAAGGCGAAATTAAAGAAGCAGAAGATTGAATATTTCTATTTCTATGATTTGAAGTGTTAAAACTTGAAGCCAGAGACGTTTTTTTGGTGAACCTGTTAAAATGGCTTTTTCGTCTATAAGATATTTAAATTCGTCTTTTCCAAGCAACGAACCACTAAGTTCATTGCCTTTGGTAAGTATTACAGTGCATTTTCTACTTTATTTTTTACACAAATGGTCAACTAAGTTAAAAAGCTTTGTGCTGAACTATCTTCATTTTTCTTCAACTTGTTTCAGTTTCAGTCGAATCTTCGGGAGCTCTCTTATGTTAAAATGCATCCTGTGGAAGGGTCGCACACAAGAGCTGTGGAACCGAGTACTATCAAATTTTGTGGTAAATCTATTTGGTCGATAAAAAGAAGAGGTTTTTTTTCATAAATGTCTTTTTTAGACTTCTCCAACTCTCACCTGCCGAGGCCCAACCCTGTCGGTCCTAATCACGACGGGCCTGTTTTGCCAGTTGCTAATCAGCTACTGAATGGACCCAATGGTCAACCTCAGCAGGTATATTTTTGTTCTTCTGCAGGCTGTTTCTCCATTCTTGTCAAAATGAAAGAGAAAACATGGTTTGTTTAGAATGATTCGACAAAGGCAGGAGACTTTCACTACTACTCAGATTCGGAAGACGAAGAAAGTGATACAGTCAGAGAGTCTGGAGACCGAATTTCTTGCAATTTTGTTGACTATACAAATGCAAGGTCTTTAGGCTTAGGAGGCTCTGGAGGGAGTAGATTTTTTGGCAATCATCTCAGCAGTGAATATGCCACGAGACACATGCTTACGAATGGAATGTTTAAAGAATCAGTAATTTACAGGTAAATTCCACGAAAAACTATGAACTTATCTTTCTTTCATACGTTTAAAAAAATTGCTTCGTCTAAAACTCAATATTTTATAGGCCTGACATCAACAAAGTATTCTGTTCGACCTGGTTGTCACATCGACAAATTGTTTTTGGCACAAAGTGCAACAAGGTAATCTTAATTAGACATATGTAATAAACACACCTTGCTTGGTTGGTTTTACAAAGTGTTGGTGTTTCCTGAAGCTTTTAGTGTACGACGTCAATACCCGCCACATGGATCAAATTCCTTCTTTGTCAAGCACTGACACATCTACTCCACCGGATGCTGGTTTGCCACACATTATTTCACATTTTAGTTGGAAAAACATAGCAAATAATGCCTTTTCCTAGAGTGTGGAATTCATGCCATAGAAATAAACCCTTCTCGAACTCTTTTGGCAACTGGTGCCAAGAATTCAAGTGATGTTGCTGTTTATAGTCTACCGACACTTGATCCAGTCTGTGTTGGTGAAGTAAGTTTCATTTGAGAGGTTTGATTTTTCTTCTCGATAAACACAAGCTTTCAAAAGGGTGCTCACTCTGACTGGCTGTTTGATGTTGCCTGGCTGGACGATAGATTTCTTGTCTCTGGCGGTCGTGATGGCTCAATGGGCTTGTGGAAAATAACTGATGAAATGGTCGATTTAGTAAACTCTGATGAAATACCCTCATATTCTTTCATGAAACCTTTAGTATCGTAAGTAAACCTCAAGTGTCATACGACAAGCGTACCTTTTCAATGCTCAATGTTCTTTCTTTAGAAAATTATGCAAAACTGCCGAACGTGTTCGATCTCTTTGCTTCAACAGAAGACGTTCTGAGCTGGTCGCCTTGTCCTCAAATGGTTATATCCATTGCTGGGATACCATAAGGTTGAATGAACCCAATTTTTCAATCGACCTTTCTTTTCATGCGAGAAATCCTTACAGATTCCGCCAGCTCATGTCAAAGAGACTTCCACACACTTCGGACAATGTTTGCATCACTGTTGATGAAGAGTCTGTCATGTACGCTGTAGGATCAAAGTCACACGTGGATCTTTTAGATGCCAGAACTCTACAGGTTTTTGAAAAAGCTTTGACCAATAAAGGCTGTTATTGTTTTCAGTAAACATGGTTTTCTAATTGAAGGGAATAAGAAAAGTGACTGGCAAGAGCAGCGCGAACGGAATAAGGTAGAAGTAATTTCTTTCTTACAACTGAACAGTCTTGTAACTTTTTCCTCTGCTTCAAGGTCTCTTAGCTTTAAGGGAAATATTTTTTCAATCGGAACGGGCTCTGGCACAGTGTTGTTTTATGATTTGCGTGCTGGAAAAGCACTGGAGCTTAGCGCTTGTACCAATCGTACTGTCAACTTCAAGACTTCCACTGGATGGCTGGTAGGACGATCAGATGGTTATTTTTCAGCTAGATTGTCTAAAATCCCATCTTCCATTGTAGGAGTCAAACATGTTTTACCCTCAAGACGGAAATCCAAAATACTCTCCTGCAGTTTACACGCATTGCTTCGACAACTCTGGAACACGAGTCTTTGTCGCTGGCGGGCCTTTGCAGTGTACCATGAAAGGAAATTACATAGCTTTGTTTCAGTGACCATATTGGCATGCTTTTCAACGTACCCTTCGTACAGAATTCAACAGTGCCCCAACCCCAAAGCTTAAAATTCGATTTCTTGACATTCGTTTGTATGTTGTTTGCAAAATCAATTCTCAAAGATCACCCTAGTTTTCTTAAAGCATTTTCCTTGCTTTGCCCATAATTGTCTGCCAAATCAAAAGTAGATCTAATTTATGAAATGGTTTCATCCTCTCTGTTGTTTTTTAAAGCTTTCCATCTTAGGACTGTAATTGTTGAGCCTTGTGGTTCATCTTAGCTACCCAAAGTCTCACTTCAGAATGGCTCGCTCGTCTTAAAATGTCATGAAAGGTAGCATCTTTTTTTTTCTACAAACCTTAATCAATTGAGATATAGGAAAAACAAAGTTTTTGAAGTGTCGCCTTATTGCCAGACTTGAAAGGAGAGGCAGTTTGGGATCAGATTAATACTTTTGATTTAATTAATTTAAATTTTTTCTTTAACATTAAATGACAAAAGACTGAATGCTTCGTGTCACACGAGATTATTTGATAAAAGATGAGGAAGGTTGTTTTTTAAACAATGTTGTCGATTATTGCACGTGGGTAATTTGTGCAAGAGAATATATGTAAAATGGATGACAGGAACAGGAAACTGGTGTGAAAAAAAGATGAAGATGAAAAAAATCCACCTTTTTATCGAAAGTATTTCAAGTGCCATCAAAAATGGTAAAAAAAAAGATTTTTTTCTGATTTCATTTGGGTGGAATGAATGGTGGAGGGGGGAGGGGTGGGACCTTGGGCAGATAATTTAGCTCTGTTGGCGTCAAGTTTCCATTCAGTTCAGTCAGGTGTCACCCATTGCAAAGAGGAGAGCATGAGTGGGGAAGACTTGTGTTGCCGAAAATGACACTTTGGGACAACAGAAAATTTAACAAAGTAAGATCATTTTGTAAATTATTTTAGTGAAAAATAAAAATGATTCAATTTGTGGATCCCACTTTTGAGCTCAAACTGGATTGGGGCAAAAATTTGTCAACCTGGGTCAAGTCGGTTAATTTTTTAGGCTACTAAGGTAGGGTCATCCTGCTGGGTTGGGAAAATTTTCCCCAAAAATGCCAAATTTTTCATTTTATACCACATTGAAATAAAAAAAAACTACTTTGGTCAAGTCAAAAAGCACCCAGGTCCTTCATTTACTCTGGGCCAGCCCATCTTTAGCTTCAATTCAATTTGTGGATCCCACTTTGAAGCTTAAACTAGAGATTGGAGCAAAAATTTTTAACCTGAGTCAAGTCAGTTAATTTTTAGGCCACTAGGGTAGGGTCATCCTGCTCTCAGTTGGGAAATTTTTCCCCAAAAATGCCAAATTTTTCATTTTATACCACATTGAAATGAAAAAAAACTACTTTGGTCAAGTCAAAAAGCACCCAGGTCCCTCATTTACTCTGGGCCAGCCCATCTTTAGCTTCAATTCAATTTGTGGATCCCACTATGAAGCTCAAACTAGAGATTGGAGCAAAAATTTTTAACCTGAGTCAAGTCGGTTAATTTTTTAGGCCACTAGGGTAGGGTCATCCTGCTCTGGGTTGGGAAAATTTTCCCCAAAAATGGCAAATTTTTCATTTTATACCACATTGAAATGAAAAAACTACTTTGGTCAAGTCAAAAGCACCCCAGGTCCCTCATTTACTGTGGCTTTTACTTCAACCCTTACAACAGAAAAACTGCTTCAGAGTTCAATAGTATAAAAATATGTAAGATGATAAGGCTGCATAAAATGCAGGAATGGTGAAAATAAGGCCCAGAGTGTTTTTCCTTAGACATGGGTTGGGGTAAAAAGATTTTGACCCTGGTCGAGTCAGGTAATATTTTGGCTGCTCGGGTTTGGTCTGCCTTTGAGGAAAATTTTCCTCGAAAAAGCCAATTTTTATCCTGTAGGGTCAAAAAAATATCTTTGGGTCAGGTCAAAAAATACCTGGGTCGGCCCCTTGTACACTGTGGGTCAGAAGTATGCTCGAGTTGGGTCATGGCCCATCTCTATTTTATCTTGGATACAGAATAATACTTACATACCTTATTGTTTCAATAAAGGTTTTGTGGGTACTTGGTTTTGGTTTTGATGAATTGAAATTTGTTTAACCAATTCATCAAAACAAATAATTTTAGTTTTAGTTTTGTGTTGTTTGAAAATCAACCCACAATTTTTTCATAAATTTTTTTTTTAAAAATCAGAGTTGCAACATCAGGGTTTGAAGGGTTTATTTTGTAAATTTTGTTTAACTTATTACATCTTCAGCTTACTCTCCATGTTCCAGACAGAAAAAAATCTTATATTTGCCATAAAAATCCCCAAAACTTTTAGGTTGGTAATTTTAATTACAATTATTGTATTTTTTCTGATTGAGCATACAGCGAATTTTATCATTACAGCTGCTTTTTGGTCTTTTTTTGTTGTTTACCCGGGCGGGAGTCGAACCCAGATTGCTGGGATAGTATCCCAGCTTCATACCATTTGACCAGGCTGTGTAATAAAGAGATTGGGCTTGGTGTTAAATTAAAACTAAATATTGTTGATTATTTTAATACCAGCAGTTCAAGAGCGGCTTTGCACTGTCCCCCTTTGCCTTCTGCCACGCCCACCTCACACTCCTCCTTCCTTGCCCTTGCGAGACGGGACAGACATTAGGGTTTTATACATATTAATGTAGATAACCACACGGATTCTGACACTTATATTTAAGTTTACATTTTTTGCCATTTTTGATCACGCAGCCTTTCTATCCACGTTCGATCCCCAAGCGCACCTGATCAGCACGCTCCTGCTTCACAGCCTCGAATAAAAAAACTTGAAGGCAAACTACATATTTTCACAGAGACTAATTTTGATTGGTTTGGTGGCTAAAGCAATGACTTTATAAGACAACTTATAAATAGACTTTTAATCAAGCACTGAATTTTATTTACTTATTGAATATTGAATAGTTTTTGACCAATTATATAATAGTTTTTATAAAAATTAACCTGACATATTTCCGGACATTGTCTTGGTAATTCAAGACTGGTATTTCTTACATGACGTCTGGTATTGTGATCGCTTAAGTTTACTATGGGCTTTGTCCTATTCTCAATAAGATTTTCACGTAGACGGTCTTAAGTCTTCGAAAGTTGGTGTGTTGTAAAAGGATTCAAGCAAGCAATGTTGTTTCCGTTCTCTCTTTACAGTTGAAGGCTAACACCACCAACATAAATGAAATTAAGTATCATAGTATGCGCTCAATTCAAATTATTTCTTTCATATTCACTTTACGATATTTTAATGTGCAATCTCTTTTACACCGTCATTTTGAAACAGAATGCCGCTTGTTTCTCATTCCTGCACCTATAGCATAGGGTATACTTGATAGGCAGATCAACCAGTACCAATCAACGGCCGTAACTTTCACGACTAAAAAACCTGTCTCTGGAGTCTGTGCGGCGAAAAAGCTCAAAAATTATGTTTGACAATTGTTATAAGGACAAAAGTTGACATGGGGGATGTCACAAAAACTTTGAAAGCCATAGGTCAGGATGAAGTGGCTGAGACCAGCCAACCAGATACATCAGGAAAAGTAATTGGGATAAAAAGGGGAAGCTGTGGGCAAGAGCAATGATTGATGGGGTTGTTTGACAGGCTAGAATTGTCATAAGGGGTGGCTTGTAGTCAAATTATTGTGATATCTTGAGAAGTAAGTTTGAAATATTTATATTTAATTATACATGATATTTTTTACACCATGGTGGACACTTTTCATGATGAAATGTTTCCCCAAAGGTAAAAAAAAGTTCATCTTCCAAAATATCCAACACTTTTAATTAACTTGCAGGTAAAAAAAAAGGATGTTATTCTAGACCACAAAAAATTTTGAACACTTTGTTTAGACATTTTTCTCACTGTAAAAAAAAGTAATAAAATTTGATGAATAAACATAAATCATCTAGTTTTTTTGGCATTTGTCTACACCTAAAAAATTGAAAAAGCAGATTTTTCCATTTGATTTAAATTTTTTTGGCAATAGAAAAATTTAACATAAAAATATTCATTATCATATTATCAAGTCAAAACTCAAATTTAATTTAACTTTTTTTTTAATCTGGAATTTTCAATGACATTAAG
>Ga0194133_10008821_pt1 | contig 11694 bp, 4 predicted proteins | sample TA2KigOf40mmetaG_FD_155448 | JGI IMG/M metagenome (GOLD analysis project Ga0194133, IMG submission 155448) | Freshwater microbial communities from Lake Tanganyika, Tanzania - TA2015055 Kigoma Offshore 40m | ecosystem: Environmental > Aquatic > Freshwater > Lake | place: Tanzania: Lake Tanganyika...
GTCCCATGGGACTTATTACTTACACACATTGCTTTTAGAAGGGATCCTAAGGTTGATTATTGAAATGCTTAAAGGGAAAAGAAGGGAAAAAACAGTTTGAAAAAACTTCCAATTTTACTGTAGAAAAAAATAACCTTATTCTTTTCTTTGTTCCACATTTTATTAATTTTCTTCTCTGGTAAAACTTTGTAATTGAGTATGGACCTAGATTCAAAGATCTGTCAGAGGCAGACCTCTTTCAGGATAATTTCTACAATCACACTTTGCAAATCCAGATTGCTGGCACAAATAAAGGATATTTTTTAAGAAATTCACAGATGAATAATTGAAATATTGATGGGCTTTTTTATCCATATTTTTGCTCAAATAAATGTACATCATTGATAGAAGAAGATTTGCACAAAAGGGGCAGTCAACAAAAAAACCCTTTTGGAATATGAACCATAACCAATATTTTTGAATGGAGAGGCAATCAACGAATCCAATGGATTCTAAGTGATCCCATAAAAATTTCGAAAATAAGAATCCTTCAGATGGAATTTTTATGAAAATCATTCAGATAAAAGAAAAACGATTTGTCATTTGAGAAAAAACAGAACTTAAAGTGTATACTTTATGAAATTTATTACTATAGGTCTAAAATAAACATTTTATTTGGAAATATTGCATTTGGGAATCTAGCTTGGTGGTACTAGATTTATCTAGAAATCAATGTTGGTACTTTGATTATAATTCTATTGGATTTTTTGATCAAATAACTTTTTGAGTGTCAGTAATTGTTATCCAAGATAGTGAAGTCACTGGCCAAAGAAATCTATCATAAATAATTCTAGTTATAGTTTATCTGACCTTAAATCAGTAATTGAAACTTGACCTTTTTCACAATACTTTTCTGTCGTCATAAGAAGCTTAATTGTCTGATCTTTCAAATAAAAGACTTCCTTTACTTCTTAACAAAGCCTCTTAGCTTGAAAAATCTTTGTAATTGGATTACATTCTGACATTAGTAAATTTAGCTTAGACTGATATATTGTTTATTTTAGAATTTACCAAATTATATTTATAACTGTTCAAAAAGGATAAAAAAAATCAACTGATCTACAATTGCCATGGTTACTTTAATTTGAATTCAAAATTGATTATAAGTCAGTAGATGGTTTTTAGAGACACTTTCGTTTCAGTTTCCTTGAATTATTCAAACTAGTTTTCTTAATTTCCAGCACCCATCAAACTCTTCATATCTTTATACATCTGCATTGTAATTTTGACATTAAACAGATTTTTATATTCATTTTATAAAATCTGCAAATGTATACTTGACAGACAAGACACTGGTATGAATCCATCTGCATTCAATGCATTTTGTTCAGACCAAAAAGAGAAAATTGACAGACAACAGATTCATCTTTCTAGTTATTTAGTTGAGAAAGTGCATATAGTTATGTCAGGTATGAAAACATGTGCAAAGTTACTCACAATCCTGAATGGGAAAAGTCAAGCTATAAATGAAACTCATTTTGTTTAAATCTAATTATGTGGAAGAGTTCCAAACTTGCAAATGTTAAATCCATATCCGCAATTATTTACACCACTGAGACCTGATGAGATTATCTGGAGTCATCTAGCTGAAAATAAGTCTGTAACAAAAACCAAACAGCCATTAGAAATGTAGGGGATGGAATGTGGGGTGGCGGTTGTGGGGGAACTTCATGAAACACTTGTCCTGTTGAGACAATTGGATTAGCTAAGTGCGTAAGAAGATTTTTTAGAAGGGTAAGGTGTTGCCATTCTAGTCGAGGAATAGAATATTTAATATATAATGCCAATATTTTTGTGTCCTATTAACATCAAAAAAAGTGGTCAAGGGTGAAGAAAAAGCATCTCTCAAGGGACTTCAAATAGATCCTTTTTACATTTAGAGAAATGATGCTTCAAGTTTTGGATCTTTGGTTGACTTTTGCACTTTCAATTTGGCCTAGAGAGACCCTAATTTCATTTTAGAAAAGTTGAAATGAAATTGCAGAATGAATGATGACAAAAATGCCTTTTCAGACCAAATGAATTGGAAAACTAGCCATGAACTTATTGAATCCATTTTAGACAATGAAAATTTCGTGTTCTGATGACAGAAAAAGGAACAAATTTTTCAAACTGCAAATAATAACTCAATCATTGGGCAAGGATATTATTTTTCAACGTTTGACGTCAATATTAAAGGCATGATTTTGGCACGCAAACACTTTCGGACCTTTTTTCTGTTCAGTAATTTTATGCCTTTGAAACCACTTTTTTTTAAGTCTGAACAAAAAATTTAAAATTAAAGCAAGGTTGATCTAAGACTTTTTATAAGTTCAATATTGGTTTGAAGTGGTCATTCGTTGATTGGCCAAATTCCTAAGATGATGTTGAAACATTTTTGCACTCTCTTTATTTGTTCTACTAGATTTTTGAACAAACAAAGATGAAGGGAATTGGATGGTGGAGTCAGGAAAAGGTCTCTGGTACTTTATTCATTTGGAAAACAAGTAGAACAAATCTTAATGTAATACTTTAACAAAATCAGGTAGGTTGCTTCATAAGATTGGATTTACTAAAAATAAAACCTACTACTTTTTTCCACTTAAATAAAAGTCTGAATGATGAAAATAATAGCAAAGAAAAATGGAATCAAGTGCTAAATCATTGGAAAAAGCATATCATAAATAAAGTGAAATCAAATACAAAATTAAAAACAGAGAACTTTTCTTTTAACATTTATTTTTTCATGGAATGTTGATCTGAAAACCTGCCATTTTTGAGGAAACTGACTAATGAAGGATAACGAACGTGTCAAAGGTTTGCCCAGGCTAGGGATCAAGCCCTGAACCTCCCAGTTTTCAGCAAGTTGATATTCCCATGAGCCTGATTGACCCTTTGAGTAAAAGTAAAGAGCATGAGAGTTTTCTAAGAGCAATTAAGGATCAAAGTGTAAAATGATACTTTTACTTGTAAACCAATACATGTTTTACCAATGAAATATTGAATAAAAGACTTTGTTAAACAATCAAAGGAACATAATGATTTAGAGACATCACTACAAAATTTTTCTGACAAATAATTCAAACATTTTTTAAAATTGGCGTTGAAATGTAGTTGGCATGATCAAACCTTATTTCCCATAACCAGTTCGATTGATTGATAGCTTTTGTTAAGGAACTGATTATTATATCACCTAATTGTGCTGACTTTACAACAATTCCTGTCACAGAAAATTATTCCTTACAACATTTTTGATTGAATTTGAAAATTATGAATCAAAGATTTAGAGTAATCAAGTTTCTGCACAATAAGCAATCCTGCCTGAGATAATCAGCTTCTGGTATTGATTGATTAAGGCAAATTCAGGCCTCAAAGATTTTGCCCAGACTTGGGATTGAGCCCAAGTTCCCAGCCCCTTTTTTATCATGACTTTATTACCAGGAATGGTGAAGTTGTTTCATCCAAAAACTCTAAAGTTCAGCTTGATTTAAATTAATTTACTTTCAAAATATTTTTTTTAAGGTTGTGAAATTTTCAACCGGAAATTTAAATACAGCAATCCAATCTGGCTATAGCTGAACGAAATGCAGCAAAATCTCTTTTCGTCTGCAAAACTCCGCAGTCAGATTTATTCATTTATCTGCGAATAGTCAAACTAAAGTTTGTGCATTAGTTTTCTATGGGAAACATTCCTGCTCGGATCTGCCTCGTCAAGATCAGGCCACAGAAAACGTTTTCCTGTATTCCAGCAAAACCACTTTGAATATATCCGCAAAATCCAAAAACATAAAGAATTGACCTGTTGTTGAAGAATGGATGGAAAGAGAAATCCTTTCAACAAATACCTTATCCTTCCTTTTGGAAGGTTTGGATTTAAGGCTGTAAAGAAAAACTTTGGACTTTGGACCTGTTTTTTATTTCCTATAAAGTAATTTTGTTTGTGTTATACTTTTTCTTACATGAAAAAAATTAATCCATTTAGTTTCCATATAACCGACAACAAAATACTTGAACATTTTTTGTAGTAAAAGCATTTCATCAGGATATATATGTAAACTAAAGGGCTTCATTTCTATCAAAATAAATTATTTTTTCAACAAGCACTAATCATTTCAGAGAACTTTGGGAAAACTTTCAAAACAACTTTTTTTTTCTCTTTGGAAAAAAAACCAATTGTCAAGACATTTTTTCTATAGTGCTTTTGTGTCTACATCCCCCTTAATTAGTTTCTTGGAAAAAAAAAGTTTGATTGAGAAACTCCCCCAAACCAAATGTTTTCCAATATCCAAGATTTGAAAATGGCTCCTACTTTCAAACAAAAATTCTAGAAACAAAATGTTTCATTTGTAAGAGTTGAACTAAAAAATGGTGGACTTTTTCAAATGTTTTTCACCATTGTATCACAGGGTTCTGTTTTTATGGCCAGTATTTGATTGAAAAAGTCATTCGATGGTTAATTTATGGCTCAAAGGTCTCCAACTTTTTCCATCAAACTGATTGTTGTTTGAAATCTAAATTATTTTATTGCCATCCACCCACCTTTCTAGTAGAGCAAAGAAAGAAAAAACATTAAGTGGTTCATGGATACCTATATATACATTTGAAAAGCTAAGATTTTTGCAAAATTGTAGCAAAAAAGATAGGATTTTTCTTTTTGTGTCATAAAAAGTTTCATGTTAGAATGGTTTGGATTTTCTTTTTATAATATCTTTGTCAAGTTGCAGTGGCATTAAATCTAATGAGTGGGAAAATCAATCCAGTAATTGGTTAAGTGGTTTGGATTTAGACATGATCCCAACTGAACAGTTTTCATTTGTTATAATTTAGTTGATTTCTTTGAATTGAAATGAGTCACTTAGAATGGATATGTTGAACACATTTCTTTTATTTTGCAACTTACATATAAATATTGCATGTTTAAAGACAATAGACATTGTTCATTCATTTAAAAAGTATCTTTGAGGGACTTGGTGAAAAATGGATTACTTTTACTCAAAGATAGTGAACAGAAGAGTTAATTAAAAAGCATTAACTTATTAAAGTAATCTTGACGATTTACTGTGTTGGAAATGAGTGAGTGTGAGTCCATTTCCAAATATTATCAAAAACATTGCCTTTGAAAAGTGCAGGCATTCAACATCAAAAGATGCACCAAAGAATAAGTTAAAGAGATTGGAAGTTTCTTTAAGTGAGGCTCAAAAAACAAGATCTTTCATTTTAGTCACATAGACTCTCAAAGAATTGTCGAATAATCTAGGATTTTTACTGTGACCCTAGGTTAGGGTTGATTTTTGTAGATATCAATTATGTAGACGGGTTTTTTTTGTGCCGGGAAAAATGCTTAACCCTCCTGAGTGACCTGCCTACTTAAAAAATGGCTCCATCCATTTTGAAGCAAGAGAAAAGTTTATAAAACAACATTTATAGCTAAACATTTGAACAAAAATGTTATTTCATAAACTTTTCACTATCTTTAAAATTATGGGAGCTATTATAGACATAAATATAAAACTTAGAACTTAAATATCTCGGCTTCTAGGCAAAATATCAAAAATCTGGATAGTAACTTTGGAGCCATCCATGTAAGGATTATCCATGTCAATTTTCAGGGCTCTAGCTTCACTAGTGAGGGAGGAGAATGAGGTGACATACAGACACGTGATGCCACTCTCCATCCCTATACAAAATTTCTAAACTTCGCTCGAGAGGGATTAATCCACATAAAGAAATGGTTCACCTCAAACTTTTAAAGATTGATTGCATGTTATAAGTCATTAAATTTATCATTAAAGAGTTTTCTCCTTTTCACTGAGTATTTGATGAAATAGAACCTTTTTTTCTCCATTTTATTTTTCCAATTTTTGGTGTTTATTCAAGTGTCTGTGCTGTCTTCAAAATCCGTTAAAAATCGACAATTTTTTTTGAATTCTCATAGGACACCTTTCGGAAGTTGTACCCGAAAGACTTGTTACTCTCATAAGAATAACTGCAAGAAAAAAGAGGGGAAAGGAAGAAAAACACAAAAGTTTGCAAAGAGACTTACCTTTTGTCAAAAAGTAAAAATACATGAATATAGGGATTAGTAGAAGAGGTTTATATTTCAAACAAAGTCTTTTTTCTTGTTCATAACTTTCATGCATTTTAAAATCTCAGATCAATTCCCTTTTTAAAAAATGTTTGAAGACTCTTTTACTTCATTTAAATATATTAACCCTTCCAACACACAGCCAGAACAAAATAGAAATCTTTTACAAATAATGGAGCCCCTTTTGTAGGGTTCTAACAGTTTCTGTTTTTGATTTTTTTTACTAGTTTTCTTGAAACCTTGTTTTGGATAAAAGTTGGGATACTTGTTGTCCAGCAAAAAATTAAAAAAGAATATAGCCTTGTTTGTGAGACCTGAAAATGTAAAAGTCTTCCATTTATCATCTAATTGGACACTTTTTTTGCTTGTTTCGAGCAAGTTCATCACTCCAAATTTGCTTGTGTCAGTCAACATCCTTCCCACTTGAACAAAATGCTTATCTGATTGGTCATCATCTCAGGCTCAAAACTTCTAGTTTGAAGTGAAGTGAGATTTCTGAAACAAATTCGTCTAATCTTTACCTATTTCCTACTTAACAGTTAGAAGAGACAAGGAAGCTTTTGATCCATTCCTCAGGTTTTTTCATTTTTATATGTTCTTTATGAGAATGCAAGTATTGTAAAATGCAGTGTTCTTTTCTTTACTTCACTTAAGCAATATTTCAACAAAATGTTCAATTTCCGGTTAAACTCATTTCAAGACAGATTCGCACCTGGTATCTCTTTCCCAGACCTTTTGATTTAAGAGAGCATTTCTACGCAGGGTAAATACAACCCTCCAATCTTCTAGTGCCACATTTAGATCCCCCCAACTGGTCCCTTCTCTGATCCGAGTCTCTCGAACGTAAGGGCTGTCGTTCTATCAACAAACAGTTCAGTACATTCATTCTTTTCTGGATTGGGAGGGTCATCACTGGGTTTTTACACTCTCTCTCTCATCCCAATCCACACACTCTCCTCAGACCACAGCATTGTACTCGCTACAAGGAATGGCTAGAAATTTTTAACAATACAAGAAAAATAAACCAATGATATCGATGAGTCTAATTTAGAATTAAAAGTATATATCCAAATCTCATAGTAACTTCAATCCTTGAGGATTTTATATTCTTATAGACTTTACCATTTACAACATATTTAAGCTAAAATTTTCAATCAAAATAGGCTTAGAATAATCTGCACATGTTAGTCCATTTTCTACCATAAGTGCAATTTTTTAACCTTGAATTCTCCCACAGAGTCTTCCAGACCTAAGCTGTTATGAGAAGATTAGGCTTAAATTTTTGTATCTTTTATCCCACGTTACCTGCCAAGTCAGTTTTTTCTCTTCATCTGCATATGAAAGAGATTTCGCCTATTAGTTTTTGCAAGGAATAGATTTTCAGGTCTTTTGCATAACCAATATCACTCGAGAAACAAGAAAGTGGAGAGTTCAAAATAGTTTTCAAGAAAATTATCTTAATAGTTTGGCTGGTTTAAATGGTTGTGTAATAAAAAAGAATTCCTCATAATAAATTTAAACCAGACCTTATAATTTTGTGTCGAATATTGAGTTTTCACTCTCCCACTTTTGTGAAATTGATATTGAAGGATGAAGTAAGCCATCACTTTTTCAGCTTGCAAATCTAAAAGAAAGCAAAGAGATTTTTAATAGACTCTGGCATGTGAAAAGTAGCTATTTTATGAGGTCATAAATTTATTATGGCCTAATTTTTTACAACACAATTTGTCCTATTTATGTTGAAGTTACAAACCTTTGTGCACCTAAACAACAAAATACATATTACACATTTTGACTTTTTTTGATAAACAATTTGATTAATATTTCATGGAATATTGACCTAAAGACCTCCTTGACTGAGATAATCATCTTAAGATGACTAACTAAGGCTAACCCAGTTGTCTAAGATTATGTCCTGGTCAGGGATAGAATCCTAAACCTCCCACATCTCAACCAACTGACTGAGATAATCAAAGGGTCCGATGATTAGTAAAAGCAAATCCAGGGTCACAGATTCGCCCAGGCCAGATTATAATAATGATTATAATAATCTGGTGAATTAAAGACTAATCCAATCTTATTGTCTGATCAACACACTAGTAAGAGTCCTGGCTTAGCCCACATATGGTCAATGCAGATTACTTTTAACCTTACTGAGGGTACCTTAACCCCCAACCTTACATCTCAGTCAAATGTCTACAATCACTCAGTCAGTTAGTCATCATGTGTTGTTGTTAAAGATCTAGCCAGAAAGTCTGAAATTAATTGGGTCAGAGGGTTTTCCAAGCTTGTAGGCTAAATTTTGAACAGAAAATACTTTGTTGGTAGGAAACTCTATCCCACCCCGACCCATTAAATAAACTATCCACCCCTTTTCCCCACATCCATAACAAGTTGGGGGAAAATCCATCCCATCATGTACCGTGCGCCTTTCATTTTTGCCAAAACTTCATCTCATTTCAAATTCTGGAACGATGTGGTTAGCAAACTTTGCCATTCAATTTTTAATTCTTGCGGGGCCTGGGCCTTAAAGTGATTGTGTTTCCAGGAAAAAGTCGATGAATAAATTAAAGCCAAAAGCGACTTTGTCGTCTAACGTATTCGGTTGCATGGCTGCGAATGAAACAAAAGTCATTCTTTATTACCTACCAGCCTATAAGATTTTAAGAAAAGAAAATCAGAAATTTCTTGCTTACTAAATTTTGATTTCAATCTATTTCAACAAAGAAAATAAAAATTGATTGCATGCATTTGGATAGCCCTACTTTTTCACATTCATTTAAAAGTGCCAATTGATAAAAGGTTATTCTTCTTGATCTCAATGGGGACTCTTCAAGATAGAGTTTGAAATTAAATACTGAATCAGCTATTCGATTTTTCTCTTCCCTCTCGAACCCTTTATTTTTTAAGAAATAGAAATGCAAAACAGTTCGTTTTGTTCACCAATTCAACAGCTAAAATGTCAATGGCTTTTTCATTTTCCTTGCCCTCCCAAGAGATCTTTCTTTCTCAAACAGCATTATAAACAATCAAAATTGTTGAAATAAATGCAGACAATAAAAACTTTTGGAATGAAAACAAATTTGAGACAGAATATCATCCTGAGAGACTTTAAGGATAGGGGGAAATGCACCCTGCCCTATACAGCAGGGTGACAATAAAGAGACATTTGCTCGTTCAGGATCGTTATTAAAATGGCTGCAGTCAGCTGAAAAAAAACCTTTCTCATCTTTTCACACACTTGGGACCGGACATGAATTATTGCTAAGAAATACATTATATTCTGGAAATCTTTGTGGGATATGAAGAAAATAAAATGGGAACAAAGTGCAATCAAGCTAAGACCCAGCCAAAAGTTTTTGAAGAATTAGGCAAGTTTGTCAGAGCAAAATGATGGATGAAAATATTTTGTACTCCTCTCAAAGCTTTGTATGATCCTAAAAGGATATTAGGAAAATTCTAATATATGCAAATATTCAAAATTAGCATTGAATTTGATGGCTGATGCAGCACTGAACTTTATCATTATAAGAAAAAATGGTTTTGAATGATAAAATAAAGTTGAGAATTAGATAGAACTTTAAAGATTGAAACATTGAAGATGGTTTATTGGTGAAGAATTTCAAAATTTTAATTGTCTAATAACCAATTTTGACTTAAAATAATAATGATTAGTTTCAAACAAACTATTATATTTTTTAAACCAGAATAGAATTAGCGCATAAAAATGTTGGTTTTTGATTGATTTTTTTAACTTAATAAGGGACTGATTATTCTAACATCACATCAACTACATAATAATGTTGGTGTTGGTTTTTTGAAGGCCTTTTATAAACATGCGAGACAGGAGCGCGCTGATCAGGGGTGCTCGGGAATCAGATGTGGGTAAAAGTTTGCATGATTGAAATAATATTTTACTGTTACTTAAATCTAAAGGCTGAGATCCGTGAATGCCGTCTACATTGATGTTGGTGTTGAACTCAAAACTGTTCCTTCACTGAAAGCAACTTGATTGTATTTGAAAAACAAGTAATCTACACAACAATCACTTACTTGTCTAGTGAGATAGCTATAATAAAGGCCTTAATTTACAACAGTCCAAGTTTTTGTACAGATGAGAGATTGAGCCTCAATCTCCCAATTAACATAAGGCAAGTTATCATGCCTGAATGTTTTGTTTTCTCTATTCATTCAATCTCTAGCAAACTTTAAGAAAGCTTGAAATTTTATGAATGTTTAGATAGTATAAAATCCCATCTGCAGAATTTTAATTGCCTTATTTGATAATAAGATTATAATCTCACAATATTTACACTAGATCTCTGACTATCTAATAGAATTTTAAACATTAATTCAACTTTTGTTTGTTTTATTGTTTAACAGAAAAGATACTTTTTAGAATAAAAAAATATTTTAATAATTATTTGAAACAAAAGCTTATTAACCTAATACATTTTGTGGGTTAAGATAAATGAAAGGGCTTAAATTTATTAAGAAAAAAAATCAATTTTCTGAAACTTTTTCCACTCTACATCTTCCAAAGAAGTAGCAGTATTCAGCAAAAAGCATCCAGAGATTAATGAACCTTACCAGCAAATCTATTTCCCAAATCAATACAGCTAGATATCCAGTGTCTTTTTTTGCAAGAACAATTTACTACATGTTAGGAGAGAAATTGCAAGGTTTGCAGTTATTTTTTCTTGTTTCAATTAAGCCTCTTCTTAACTTATTTTAGAATTATAACAGTGAAGGTTATGAATTCGAAGATGATGGAAGCTAAAAACTAAATTTCAAAACTGCAACTGCTTTTTGATGATGTTTACATTTATTGTTTGAGCTTGAATGTAAATGTGAAAAGCTCTTCTTTGAATATAGCCATTACAATGTAAAAGCAACCTGATTCTAAAGCATTTATCCCTTTAAAGTCTCCAGGGGTCACTTTTATCCTATGTTAAATGATAAGTTAGTGATGGCCTTGTGGAAAAAAGTTGGGGAGAGAGAAGATAGAAAAAAAGTATTTTTGGTACAATCAACGAATTGAGAGGCTCTTCAGAGAACTCTGTTTCAGCCACTTGAAAACTGTCTTCTTATTCCTAAATACAAGGAAATAAATGTGTCTCTCTAGAGGAGCCAAGAAATGAAACGTGGACAATTTTCAATTACACTCTCATCTTTTAATTGAATCAAATGATTAACTTTCATCCTTTTGCAACGTTTTCAAGTACCACTTTCAGTGAGGTTTCATATAGTACCTCCCAATTAAGCAAAAATTTAATTTTAGTTGGTTTAAGAAACATTATTTCGCAGTTAACTTCAAATGAAATTGAGAGTACAGCTTAAAAATTGTCAATTAAGTTGTTCAAAATAGACTGTATTGCTTCAATGATTTTGATCAAAGGAAACTTTACTTTTATCTAAGCAACTTCATTCCAATAAACCTAAACAAAATAGACAGTCTTGAAAACCAATTCCAAGTATTTTAACTTCAATTTGTCTAATCACGATTCGCCTAATGTCGGTTTGCCTAATAAGTAAGGTCAGGTTAGGTTAGATTAGACCAGGCTAGGCTAGGTTAGGTTTGGTTAGGTTAG
>Ga0194133_10008824_pt1 | contig 11693 bp, 13 predicted proteins | sample TA2KigOf40mmetaG_FD_155448 | JGI IMG/M metagenome (GOLD analysis project Ga0194133, IMG submission 155448) | Freshwater microbial communities from Lake Tanganyika, Tanzania - TA2015055 Kigoma Offshore 40m | ecosystem: Environmental > Aquatic > Freshwater > Lake | place: Tanzania: Lake...
GGGCTGAAGCTTGAGCCCCAGGCTGGCTTCGAGGCTCTCGCGCAGCTCTGCGGCCACCACCAGGTGGCTGGCGGCGGGCGTGGCGCTCTCACCGCGGGGACTCACGGCGCAGATGGCGTAATCGAGCCGCTCATTCACCGACACCGCCAGGTTGGCGGGCAGGGTCCAGGGGGTGGTGGTCCAGATCGCCACGGCGAGACCGCCCTCGCCGATCGCCACCTCGGGGTTCAATCCCGCAGCGCTCAGCTGTGCGGCCAGGCCTTCGGGCAGCTCCACCGCCGGGAAGGCCACATAGATGCTGGGGGAGGTGTGCCCGTCGGGGTACTCGAGTTCAGCCTCCGCCAGGGCGGTGCGGGAGCTGGGGCTCCAGTGCACCGGCTTGAGGCCCCGGTAGATGTGCCCCGCCAGCACCATCGCCCCGAACACGCCGATCTGGGCGGCCTCGTAGCTCTTCTGAAGGGTCAGGTAGGGCTGGTCCCAGTCGGCCCAGATGCCCCAGCGCCGGAAGCCGGACTTCTGACCTTCCACCTGTTCAAGGGCATAGGCATGGGCCTTTTTTCGCAGGCTCACCGGCGTGAGCTCGGTGCGCTCACTGCTGCTCAGCCCTTGCAGCACCTTCAGCTCGATCGGCAGACCGTGGCAGTCCCAGCCCGGGATGAAGCGAGCCCGCTTGCCCTGCAGCAGAGCGGTTTTGTTGATGATGTCCTTGAGGATCTTGTTGAGGGCGTGGCCCACGTGCAGGGCCCCGTTGGCGTAGGGGGGGCCGTCGTGCAGGGTGAAGCTCTCGCCGGGGTTCTGCTGGCTCAGGCGCTCATAGAGCTGCAGCTCCGCCCAGAAGGCCTGAATCTCCGGCTCGCGCACCTTTGCGTTCGCCCGCATCGAAAAGGGCGTCTGCAGCAGGTTGAGCGTGTCCTTGTACGAGACAGGCGCGGAGCTGGCGGTCAAGGCGCCGGGGCGACAAAGGTCGATTATCCCGCTTCGCCGTGGGCCGGTGGTTCCTGGGGAGTCCCTTCCCCGTGGCCCAGCACCTCCCCCGGCGGGGCCGCGTTCTCGGGGCTGGCAGCGCCCGGGCTGTCGGTGGCGGCAGGAGCGGCTTCGATCAGGGCATCGAGCTCGGCAAAGGAGGTCACCACCGCCGCCGGCTCCTGCTGGCCCGGCTCCGGGATGGGGGACTCCGGGCGCACCCAGCGCTTGCCGCTGCTCTTGTCCTGGCGGCCACCCCGCAGCCCCTTCCCCAGGGCAGCGCCCACGCCAGCGACCAGGCCCCCCAGCTGGGTGGCACTGGCGCTCACCTGGGCCAGGGCGGTCTGCCAGCGCTCCGTCGAGCGAAGTCTCAGTTGCTCCTCCTCACTCAGCTGGCCCCAGCGGCCCTGGCCCACTTCCACGCTCAGCCGTCCGATCAGCAGACCACCACAGAGCACCCCGAGCATCGGCGCCCCGGTGAGGCGCTCTGCACTGGTCACCAGCACCAGGCCCAGCAGCAGCACCAGGGCGCCCCAGGCGGCATCGCGGGGCCGGCTCAGCTCCGGCAGCACCAGCGGCAGCACCAGCACGGCGAGCCCACTGAGCAGGGCCAGGGTGCCTCCAAGGGTGGCGAGCATGGCGATCGGCCGGGGCTTCCATTCTGTGGCGGTGCCTAGAGTCGGTCCCATGCCCACCTGGCGGAATTGGTAGACGCGCTGGGTTTAGGTTCCAGTGACTGCGGTCGTGGGGGTTCAAGTCCCCCGGTGGGCATGCCGCTTCCTGCGATGACCGGCCGCTGGTCTCGCTCTCCCTTGGCCCTTGCCTAAGTTGCAGGACTCCCACCACCGGGGTTCTCCCTCCGGGTTCCAGGCGTCCATGTCCCAGGCTTCGGCTGCAGTTCTGTCGCGCTCGGCTCCCGCGCCACAGCCCCAGGCCCCCACCCGGTCGGTGCCGCGCGAGTTTCTGGATCCCCCCGGACCCTGGAATCCCACCGTGGGGCTCTTCCTCGGCGGCTTCGCCCTGGCCGGGCTCACGATCTGGGGCTGGTTCGTGGGGCAGTGGCCCCTGCCTGTGCTGCTGCTCACCGGCTTTCTCGCCCTGCATCTCGAGGGCACCGTCATCCATGACGCCTGCCACAACGCGGCCCACCCCAGCCGCTTCTGGAACGCGGTGATGGGCCATGGGGCGGCCCTGCTGCTGGGTTTCAGTTTTCCGGTGTTCACGCGGGTGCACCTTCAGCACCACGCCCATGTCAACGATCCAAAGCACGATCCCGACCACATCGTCAGCACGTTCGGGCCGCTGTGGTTGATCGCTCCGCGCTTTTTCTATCACGAGGTCTTCTTCTTCAGGCGTCGGCTCTGGCGCCGCTATGAACTGCTGGAGTGGGGAATCGCCCGGGGGATCTTCGCGGCCATCGTGATCGCTGCAGCAAAGTATGGATTTCTGCAATTCATCTTCAATTGCTGGTTTGCGCCGGCCCTGATGGTGGGTGTCACCCTCGGGCTGTTCTTCGATTACCTGCCCCACCGGCCCTTTCAGTCACGCAATCGCTGGCACAACGCCCGTGTCTATTCAGGGCGGCTGATGAACTGGTTGATCATGGGTCAGAACTATCACCTCGTGCATCATCTCTGGCCATCGATTCCCTGGTTTGAGTACCAACAGGCCTATCGGGCCACCAAGCACCTGCTCGACGCCAAGGGATCGCCTCAGCGCCTCGGCCTGTTCGAGTCGCGCAGCGATGGATTGAACTTCCTCTACGACATTCTTCTTGGGGTGCGCAGCCACAGGAAACGCCGCAGCAAGTTGCGTCCTCTCGCGGCCCTGATGCCCACCCGCCATGCCCGGCGGCGCGTGCTGGAGCTGCTGCACCGCACCGCCGTCTCACCCGTGCGCTGATCAGCTGCTTTCGCCCAGGATGCGGGGCACCCGGAAGAAGTCTCCCTCGCGCTGGGGAGCCTGGTTGAGCAGCTTCTCGCGCACCGGCGTTGCCTCCACCTGGTCTCTGCGGGTCACATTCACCACCTCCACGGCCCGGGTGGTCGGCGGCACGCCCTCGGTGTCCACCGCTTCCAGGTGGGCGACGTAGTCGAGGATCCTCTCCAGCTGGCTGGTGTAGGTGGTGATCTTCTCCTCAGGCAGGTCGAGGCGGGCCAGCTGGGCCACCTTGCGCACGTCGTCGGCGCTGATCTTGCTCATCCGGCTGGGGCGGTTGGCGCGACGCTAGCGCCTGGCCCCAGGTGGTCTCACCCGGCCTCTTCATCCGCCAGGAACCGGAGCAGGTCGTCGCTGAGAGCCGCGGCGGCCAGGGCCAGCAGCTCCGCGCCATGGTCGGGCTGGGCAAGGAACGGGTCCGACCCCATGCGTCCATCGGGATAGCGCAGGCGGAAGTCCTCGGGGCCATGGATCGGGCCGGCCGGCGCGGGGGGCTCCAGGGGGCGCTGCTTGCTGATCAGGCTCGGCTCCAGGTGCAGGGTGAGGGCGATCTCGCTGGGGGTGGCGTGCTGTCCCTCCCGATCGCCATACAGCTCCCGTGCCTTCTGCATCACCGGCGCTGCCATGAACCAGTTGGCCAGCCGGCAGCGCAGGCGGGGGGCCGCCGCCAGCCCCCGGGCCGAGGCGCTGGCGTAGGCCTGGGCGAAGGCGGCCTTGCTGGTGGCGATGTTGCCGCCGTGGCCATTGATCACAAAGATCCGTTCAAAGCCGTGGCGCGCCAGCGACAGCACCAGGTCGTGCATCACGGCCAGCAGGGTGGAGGGCTGCAGGCTGATGGTGCCGGCGAAACCCAGGTGGTGTTCCGCCATGCCGAAGGCCTGGGCGGGGGTGACCAGCACGCCGGTGCGCCGCCCCACCTCCAGGGCCACCGCCTCGGCGGTGAGCGCATCGGTGCCGATCGCACCCGTGGGCCCGTGCTGCTCGGTGGAGCCCAGCGGCACGATCACGCCCTTGCAGCCCTGCAGGTACCCATCCACCTCGGGCCAGCTGCGTAGCTGCAGGCGAATCGCGTCGCTGTTGGCCGCTGGGCCGGGGGCTGGGGTGCCGGGGGCTGGGTCGGACGCGGTGGGGTGGGCGTGCATGGGGGGATTGTGGCGGGCCGGTCGCGGCCCGATGGGTCATCGTGAACAGCGGCAGGGCCGAGAGCTCTGCCTAAGATTGGCCAGCGAGCCGAGGCTCCGGAGCCCATGCTGCATCGCAAGCTCTACCAGTTCTGCGCGGAACAGCGGCCGGTCTGGGTCTTTCTGCGCGACCAGCAGCGCTGGATCGAGGAGGCCCTGGTGGTGGAGATCGAGGGTGATCTCGTCACCCTGCGCTACGACGCCGAGGACGATGACGACAGCCACAGCTGGGAGGAAAGCGTACGCCTGGATTCGATCGGGGCGGTCAGCACCCGCCTCTCCTATGTGAGCCGCACCCCTGGCGAAGAACTGCTCACGGCCGACGACTGCCCGGAAGCGGAGCGGCTGAGCGGCTGAGCGGCCCCCTCAGTGGGCGGTGCCGTTGCCGTCGTAGTCGTCGGTGTCGTAGTAGCCGCCCTTGGTGCCGAAAAACAGCGTGGCGAGCACAAACAGCCCGCTGCCGAACAGCAGCACGGTGCCGAGATTGAATCCGGAGGAGTCCATGGCTGCAGCAGCGCACCGTCATGACCGCCCCATTGTGGGGCGCCTGGCCACTGGGGCGATGGATGTGTTGCAGCCCGGATTCTTCGCCCGCCCTGCCGAGGTCGTCGCCCCCGAGCTGATCGGCTGCCTGCTGGTGAAACGCCAAGCCCACGGCGAGCTGCTGTGGGGCGTACTTGTGGAAACGGAGGCGTATTCCCAGGAGGAGCCCGCCTGCCACGGCTACCGCCGCCGCTCCCCCAGCAACGAAACGCTGTTTGGGGAGCCGGGGCGGTTCTATGTGTATGTGAGCTACGGCATTCACCACTGCGTGAAGCGAGCCCTGACCTCAAAGACCTCAAGCTGGGCTTGATATTTCAGGGTTGGTAGCGGATGAGCCAGCCAACAATCAAGCCACTGCAGCCGATTTGAGCGATTTTTCTTCCCAGCAGACCCCCAACGGCTACAAACGGCTACGACCTTTCCAAGCCCCGTTGGATAAATCAGTGGTGCAGCCATAGCCCTGGTGTCAGCAGCAACGGCACCCCGTGCAGAAGCCACCCTCCCTACGCAACAACAACGGCAGCCTGCAGGTGAGGGTGCGGATTGATGGGAAGGATGCCTTTATCAACCGCCTGGGTCGTTGGAGTGACCCTGTGGCAGTGGCGAAGGCACACGCCATCGCTGCTCAGATATGGAGCGACTACCAGCAGGGCACCTTTGACCGCTCCCTGATGGCATATCAGCCGCTCATCAACGGCAAGGATGTGGGGCTGCTTGAGGCGTTGAGGGTGCGGGCAGAGACCAAGCGCCATTCAGCTGCCATCCACGCCTACAGGGTGTTTAAGCGGTATGGCAAACCCATCCGCAACAGAAGCGATGCTGAGGCGTTTCTGGCGTGGTTACGGGCAGAGGGCTTGAGCGACTGCACCATCGCTGGGTTGATGACCCACTACCGACAGTGCTCTGGGGGCAACCGCCACCTGTTTTCCCACAAGCTCAAGTGGCAGCGGCGCTCAGTGCAGAGCGATGTGCTGAGCGTGGAAGAAATCCAAGCCGTGCTCAGCGACCTGGAGAGCAACGAGCCTTGGTATTACCCGTTGTTTCTGTTGTGGATGAGCACAGGGATGCGGAATGGCGAAATCAGGGGGCTGACGTGGGATTGCATCCGCTGGGAGGAGGGTGAGGTGATTGTGATGAAGAGTCTGCGCCGTGATGGGTATTCCAGCGGCAAGGTGGAGTGGGCTCCAACGAAGACGGGGAAGGAGCGAGTAGTGCCACTGACCCCTGAGGTGCTTGAGACCTTGCAGCAGCACAAGGCTGAGATGGAGAAGCTGCGGATTTATGACCCCTATGGGCTGGTGTTTGTCACCCCCACCAGCCATACCAACATCTACGACCATATAGTGGGTCGTGTGTGGCACCGCAGCCTGGAGCGTTGTGGATTGAAGCCCCGCCGCCTCTACGCCCAACGCCATAGCTTCTTGTCTCACGCCTTGGCGATAGGAAACTCACCAGCTGATTTGGCAGCGGCGGCAGGGCACTCCACGAAGATGCTTCTGGATACCTACGCCAAACCAACAGGCAGATTGAAGATGCCGAGTTGGCAGACAGCCTGATAGGAAAAGCAAAAAGGATGCTTATTTCTAAGCTATAAAAGTGGGTGCATCTCCAAGTGATACAGAAAGTAAATAGTAATAAAAACAAGCCTGGGTGAAGTATCGCTCTTGTTGGCTTTGCCTGCAGATATTGGCGTGTCGGCAAATCCTCATACGGCGACCCTGTAAAAACAACAACTTGCATAAATAAAGATTGCCTGCAGTGCTTACTCGGTGGATTGAGAAGCGCCAGCTGCGAGCAACTAACAGAAGAGATGTGCTGGATGCCGAAGTGCGAGCCAGTGCTTCAGCGTGAGAAGAAACAGGAGAAACTCAAATGACCTCAATGCAAGCCCAAATGCAACTACAAGACCGCCAACAAGCCCAAAGGTTGAAACGGAATATCAAACGCCTCATCCACGACCAGCTCCACAGCATCAACCCCTGGTGGCTTATCAGCTTTCACTACCGAGACCACCACAGCAATGAAGACCAGCTACTGGATGATGTTGCCGACCTGAAGAGAAAACTCCACCGCATTATCTATAAGAGCCGTGATAAGACCATCAAGGGTGCTGGAGAGTATCCCTACCCAAGAATGCTCTTTTTCCACGAAACCAGCCACCAAGGCACGGGTCAGTATCACACGCACCTAATCACAGAAAAGTTGCCAACAAGCCTAAATACCCAAGTTGAGATGAAAACCCTGTTTCATAAGCGATTACCCAAAAAGGTCAAGGCATTATCCAAGTGGAAATCTATAGATATTCAACGCATCAATCCTGATGAGCCTGATTACAGACGCATCAGCAGCTACTTGGGAAAACAGACCTGCCTGGAGCTGATTGCCCTTGACCCATTCAATAGCGACCTATCACCCCAAAAGAAATGAGAAGAAACCAACTCACCATCACCTACCCAGAAGGCGATGCTCAGCAACTCCACCAGACACTGCTGCTCCTGAAGAGAAGCCCCCCGCCGTCAGGAAAGTTGTCGCCTGTGCTTTTGACCACGCGGGGGCTTACGGAGATGAGCAATGCGTCGTTACAGCGAGGCTGTCAAAACTGACATCAGGAAGCGGATGAGTCCGCCCGCTCGTCAGAGCGTGGCGAGGATTTCCGAGGAGACTGGCATTCACATCGCCACTCTCTACGCTTGGCGCAAGGGCTGGCGGCTGGGGGGCGAGGTGGTGCCTGCATCGCAGAAGGACCCCGAGGGCTGGAGCGCTGCTGACAAGTTCACGGTGGTACTGGAGAGCGCCGGGCTGAATGCCACCGAGCTCAGCGCCTACTGCCGGGAACGGGGCCTCTACCCGGAGCAGGTGGAGCGCTGGCGGCAGGCATCGCAGGATGCCAACGAGAAGCCGGTGCTGTCCCTGAAAGAACAGAAGGAGCTGGAGAAGCTCCGCGCCCAGGACCAACGGGAGATCAAACGGCTCCAGAAGGAGCTGCGCAAGAAGGAGAAAGCCCTGGCCGAGGCGGCGGCGCTGCTGCTGGTCACAAAAAAGATGCAGGCCCTCTGGGGAGAGGCCGAGGAGGACTGACCTCCCAGGCTGATCGCCGGAGGGCACTGGAGATCCTCGATGGCGCCGTGGCCGCTGGCGCCACGGCGGCGCGGGTGGCGGAGCGCATGGCGATCAGCCTGCGCACCCTGCAGCGCTGGCGGCGGCAGTTCGCGGGTGATGGGGACGGTGGGGACCGCCGTAAAGGCAGCGTGCGCCACGTGGCCCATCGGCTGAGCCAGCAGGAGCGGCAGCAGATCCTGGCGGTCTGCAACGAGCCGCAGTACGCCTCGCTGCCGCCGGCGCAGATCGTGCCCGCCCTGGCCGATCAGGGGGAGTTCCTGGCCTCCGAGAGCAGCTTCTACCGCGTGCTCCACGCCCACCAGCAGGTGCAGCGCCGGGGACGGGCCAGGCCGCCGCAGCAACCGCGCCCGGTGCCCAGGCGGCGTGCTGATGGCCCCAACCAGCTCTGGAGCTGGGACATCACCTACCTGCCCACCAGCGTGCGAGGCGTGTGGCTCTACCTCTACCTGGTGGTGGACGTCTGGAGCCGCAAGATCGTCGCCTGGGACATCGCCGAGCGGGAGGATGCCCAGGTGGCCGCTGATCTGATCAGCAGAGCCTGCATCCGGGAGCGGATCAGCAAGCGGCGTCAGCGCCGGCTGGTCCTGCACGCCGACAACGGCGCCGCCATGCGTGCCGCCACGCTGGAGGTGCGCCTGGAGGAGCTGGGCGTGCTGCGCTCGTTCTCCAGGCCGCGGGTGTCGAACGACAACCCCTACTCCGAGGCACTGTTCCGCACGGCCAAATACCGGCCCGACTACCCGAGTCGGCCCTTTGCCGGCAAGGAGGAGGCCTGGCAGTGGGCGGCGGCATTCGTAGAGTGGTACGTGCATGAACACCGCCACAGCGCCATCCGGTTCGTCACCCCGCAGCAGCGGCACAACGGTCAGGCCCCGGCCATCTGCCACCAGCGCACGCTGGTCTATGAGCAGGCCAGAGAGCGCCATCCCAGGCGGTGGTCAAGGTCCATCCGCTGCTGGCAACAACCCACCGTTGTCTGGATCAATGAACCGCCGGATGACACAACAGCCGAGGAGGAGTTACTCTTTCTGCAGGTGGCCTGAATAGGCGCCAACCGGCGACATCTTTCCTGAAAGTCACCGGCCTCAAGCCATTGGAGATCGGAGCCTCCTACTCTTCTACGACGAACGGTGGGGTTTCATCAGGATTCACCGGCAGCGCTTGTTCCTTGCACAACTCGCATGAGTCGTCTTCGCGTTGGGCTTGCAGGTGTAGGTCGCTTCGGCCAGCTGCATGCAGCCGTTCTGTCGCATTTGGCGGATGTGACTCTGGCAGCCATTGCTGAACCCTGTGCGGAACGCCTTCAGCAGGTTGCAGATCGATACGCCGTGGAGCGACGTTACGCATCGACGCAGGAGCTCTTCAATGACGACAGCCTCGATGCGTTCATCCTGGTGACACCCGATGAATTGCATGCGGCCCAGGGGCTCGATGCCGTTGCCACGGGGAAACCGGTGTTCATCGAAAAACCGCTGGCGGCTTCCTATCAGCAGGCCCTTGCCCTTCAACAGGCCGCTGAAGCCTCAGGCAGCCTGCTGCAGACAGGCTTGATCCTGCGCTATGAGTTACAGCATGCGCAGTTGCAACAGGAGCTGGCATCTAGACGTTTCGGCCAGTTGGTTTCCATCCGCGTGAAGCGGAACCTCAGTGCATCTTGGTTTGGTGCAGTAGCGGATCGGGCGCATACGGTGTTTGAAAGCCTGATCCATGACCTCGACCTGCTGCTCTGGTTGAGCGGAAGTCGGGCTACCCGGGTTATGGCAATGGAGCGTCGTTTGGGGAGCCACCGATCTCCTGAGGGCTGCTTCGCGTTGATCGAGTTGGCCAGCGGTTGTATTGCCATCGCTGAAACTAGCTGGTTTGTGCCTCCTCAGGCCCCGGCTAATGTGATTACTGAATCATGGGCAGGGACCATTGATGCAGAGCTTGCTGTTGTGGGCACGCTCCAAAGTGCTCAGCTGCGTCTCTTGGATTCGCCCTTGAAAATCTGGGGACAGGATCGTCAGCTGTGCCCTGATGCTCAGCTATGGCCTTTGCACCAGGGCCAGATCCGCGGCGCCTTGGAGCGAGAGTTGAGTGACTTTGTCGCAGCTGCACGCAGCGGAATTCACTCCTCAACGGCCTGCCTTTCTCAGGCGATTGAAGGTCTGCAACTCGGGGAAGCCATTGTTGAAGCCTCCCGCACTGGTCGGGCTGTGCATATCGTGCCACCAGAAGATGATCGGGCCAATCCAATGGGTTAAAGCAGAAGACTTAGGTCGGCTGCGAACGGATTGATGAGATTGGATTGGAATGGGTTGTCGAATGAAAGAATGTCGCTGGCTGATGCTTGACCAAGTAATTGGCTCGTATAAGCAACTGACTCGCTTTCGATATTCTGAAAGGTAGACTGATGTTTTTGTGTCTTTGTGTAGTGCGTGATCTCGTCAGGTTTGTCTGTGGATCGGAGTGCGGATGAAGACAAGTCGGAAACCTCTACTTCTGGCTGGCCGATTAAGGAGAGCGTTCGAGTGATCGACTCGCTCCCATCGGTGGTGCGGACGCTGTAGCGCAGCTCGGCTGGCTCTGAATGGTAAAAATCTTTGGCATTGATCGAAAGATTAAACATTGAGATTCCAGGATCGAAGCTAAAAGGCATGATGATGCTGTTCTTCGTCTCCCGTCCACCTCGGTAACGTAAGCCGAAGGGCCTCAATATGCTGTACCAGCGATCAGCCTGTTCGCGCGCACTACTGTTATCGAAAACATCGCCATCCTCGCTGATGTTGTACGGGGAAACCATGGACATATAGCGCCGCCATTTTTCTTTGTTGTGCAGAATAATCTCAACGTCTGTTGCTTCTTTTGTGCTTTGCAACCTGCTATCAAGTTGTATTGTGATCGTCTGGTTGAACTGGTTGCCACGCTTGTCGAGATCGGGGTCAGTCCCTTGCACGAGGCTCGTGTTTGACATGTATAAGAGCTTGGAGGCCTGCGGCCTTTCGCCCAGATCGCCACTAAAGCTATAGAGCCAGTTGCCTTGGCCCAGTGTCCCTAGGATAAGCAGATCATCCTGGGGCTCATACTTAATCGTGCGGATATAGCTGCCAGGTGCAATTCCTTTATCGAGGCCTTGCCAATTCATGGCTTCGAACCCCAGGGGTATACCTTCTTCGTCAAGATCTGAAATCCAGGCGCCGGCCAAACCACCAATGACCAACGTCTCTCCATGTTCCTGATTTGCGGGAATGTAGACACTGCTCTGATAGCCAGCATCTCCTGTCAGTACGGGAAGCCCAAGCTGCTCGAGCGTGAATGTTTTAACACTCTGGTTAGTGGAGCCGATGTGTAAGTACTGACGCGGTTCTTGGTTGGGAGCTGATTGAGAACCTGCGAAGCCTAATAGGCTCATTCCTCCCTGAAGAATATAAAGGATATCAGGGGCATTGCCGGATGGTCTATGACTGATGTCGACGATGGCGCCATAGTCGCTGAGTTGATTTTGCGTTAGATTGCTAAATTCTATAGGCGATAGGTAGACGTCAGCTTGCGCATCTTTGCCCGGCGATGGTGTCTTTTGTCGACCATAAATTATGTTCAACCCTTGGGAGTCGATTCCCGCAAGGTAAACGCTGCCAACGTCATCGTCATTGTTAAGTCTGCTGGTATTGTCAACCGCCGTGAATTTAATTCCATTGCTCTGATCGCTCTTAAGAAGTGGCCTAAAAGCTAACTTGTGGGCACCTCGAATAATCGGGATTCGCCGGCAATCGAACGACATTAAAAATGCCGCACTAGAAGCGGCACATGGTGCATAGGCGCACCCCTATCTCATTTGACTCGGAAGCAAATTGCGAGCTCTGTTGTCAGTGCGTCGCAACTGCAGCGAGACTGGAAGTGCGCTGGAGATAGCGGAGGAAGTTGAAGGTGAGATTTTTGAGCCCCCACCAGGCTTCGGTTCTCGCCAGT